>Ga0326597_10000022_pt1 | contig 239905 bp, 230 predicted proteins | sample RVTome_12_FD_203789 | JGI IMG/M metagenome (GOLD analysis project Ga0326597, IMG submission 203789) | Soil microbial communities from uranium-contaminated site in the Upper Colorado River Basin, Wyoming, United States - RVT100D185 | ecosystem: Environmental > Terrestrial > Soil > Contaminated...
TCGTGGCGATGTTCCCGCAGGGGAGCGCGGTGACGGTGCCGCGGGCGTACGCGGACATCATCGTGACGGAGTACGGGATCGCGCGGATCAAGGGTGGGACGCTGCGCCGCCGTATCGACGAGCTGTGCGGGATCGCGCACCCGGACTTCCGCGCGGAGCTGCGGGCGGAGGCGCGGCGGCTGTACGGGGTGTGAGGGAAGTGGATGTTGGATGTTGGAGGTTGGATGTTGGAAGCGGGAAGGCGTGAGGTGAGAGGTGGGAGGCGAGAAGCGGGAGGTGAGAAGCAGGAGGTGAGAGGTGAGAGGTGGGAGGTGGGAGGTTGGTTTGTGGTTTGTAGAGAGGGCGTGGTAAACAATGCCGCCCGTGGGCGGCTTCGTCTCTTCCTGAGCGATCCGGATGAACAGCACCAGGATTCAGGTGCTATCGGAAGCGGTCCAGTCGGTGGCAAGTGACGCCGTTCCACCTCGCACCAACGCCCAGTCTGTCTGATATTCGATCGAAGCTGCGGTCGCGGTAGGGCAGGATCGTCATGAGTCATTGATCCGCGTCCTGCCCGTGGTCTCCACGCCGGGAGTGCCACCGTACCGCGGCCGGCCCCTGCTGACGCGCCGTCACGCCGTCATCTCGCCGAGCTCGCGGAGTTTTCGCCAAGCCAGTCCCAGATGGCCTCACCGATCCGGCCCAGCAGCACGTCTCCCGGATGCTCGCCAGTGACCGCATGGTCGCCAAACTCGGTGAACGCCGCGACTGCGACCAAGCGCCCGTCGCGGCACACGATCGCGGCGTCATTCCGGACACCGTGGTAGGCGTTCACGCCGTCTTTCGACGCAATCCAGTTCCTCTTTGGATCCCCTGGTGGAGCGCCCAGCTCACTCCATGCCAGGTAGCGCGCCAGCTTGTTATGGCTCTGCTGGCATCGAAGCATGCCTAGCATGTCCCTTGAAGCCGCTCGCGAGATGACCTCACTTCTGGCAACCATCGCAAAGAGGCGGCACATATCGGCAGCGGTCGTCACTGCGAACTCGCGGCCGTCCGGTGTGGGCGCCTTCTCGGTAAGCCGTCGCCGGAGTAGCGTGTTAGCGAGACCCAGTTCGCGAGAAATCTCGTTCACCGGACCGACGCCACCCAACGCATCCAGGCACATCTCGAATGCCGGATTGTCAGAAACAATGGTCATGAGGATCGCCGCGTCGCGCAGCGTCATTTCGATGTCCGGCGACAGGTACCGCACCACACCTGAACCCTCGATCTCCTGACGAGGCCCAGGTGTGACGCGGCCTTCAAGCGACAGGCGGCCCTGCCCCTCCGCGCGAAAGAGCGCCGCCAGTACAGGCACCTTGATCACCGACGCCGCGGCCATCGCTACTTCCTCGTCGATGCCGGCGTACTCGCCGGTCCCCACGTCTGTGAGAGCCAGCGCGCAGTGACCCGGAAACCCGTCGACGAGATCGCGGAGTGTGAGTTGGAGAGATTGCATGAGGCGATCATACGATAGCAAGCCCACCGGCTCCGATGCACAGCGAGCTACGATAAACGCTTGCTGGATCTCACCACTTGCCGCGACTTCGCTCACCACCGCCGTCTGCGCGTCCGAGGGCCTGCGACGACTGGTCGCCGAGACCCGGCTCCCGCCGTCCGACTCTGTCTACCCGCTCTTCGTCACCCGGGTGCCAACATCCGCGAGGAGATCCGGGTGGCGCTGGCGGCGCTGGGTGCGGGCCTGCTCGACAGCGGCACGGGCGAAACCGCGCGCATCTCGGCCGGGTGAGGATTCGTTGGTGACGGGAGTCACTCCAGTACCGTGAAACGAAAAAGCCTCCTGTCGGCGGCCTTCGTCTGTGACCTGAGCGACCCGGGAGAACCGCACTAGGATTCAGGTGCTAACCCTACTACCCGTGTCTTCTCTCCCAAGCGTGCGGCCCTCTGCGGTGCTCCACGATTTACTGGTCGTACAGTTGGGCCTACAACCTGTGGAAACCTTGCGGCTCTGCCTGCTCCGTTTTGGGGCGAACGGTCACCCACACAAGCAGCGACGCTTACGCGCCTTCCACATCACCTTAACCCCGCATAGCGGGTTATTCAGCCAGAATCGGCTCAGGTGAAGTCGAGAATAGATCACACTCGCATGCGATGTCAACTCATGAAATGCAGTTCATCCGCGCGCGGTCTTGTCCCCGCCGCAGGACGCGATGGCGATGCTTGCGGCGAACATGGCTGCGATGTGGAACAGGAAGTGCGAACGCATTGGTGACCCCTCTCCTCCTACCTAGAGTCGGCCTGCAGTCGCATCAACTATAGCCCCCTTTGTGTTCGATGCTACGAATCGGCGCGAGGGCCGTTCACGGCGGGCGCGGGACCCGGTTCGAGGCTTCGGGGCCTCTCTCTGGCAGGATCGCTGGTGACATAGGATGGCAGGAAGTGCCGGAACTGGTGTGGCGGCAGTGGCGTGCGCGTGGGACGATCGCTGCTGGAGCGAAAGGAGCGACGGAGATGGGCGAGCCGCGGGCGGAACTGCCGTACATGCCGGGGTACGACGAGATGATCGAGGCGAGCGGTGGAAAGACGCTGCCGTGGTCGTGGGCGGTCGCGCAGATCGGGGCGAACCGGAACCTGTGGCTGACGACGGTGCGGCCGGACGGGCGTCCGCACATGATGCCGGTGTGGGGACTGTGGCGGGACGGCGTGCTCGAGTTCAGCACTGGCGCGCAGTCGCGCAAGGCGAAGAACTTCCGGGCGAACCCGAACGTGGCGGTGGCGACGGAGAGCGGTGCGGAAGCCGTGGTGATAGAGGGCACGGTGAGCGTGATGCCGCGGGCGTCGCACGAGGCGTTCATCGTGGCGTACAAGGAAAAGTACGACTGGCAGATGGACGAGTCGATGGGGCCGTTCTACATCGTGACGCCGCGCGTGGCGTTCGGCATCCGCGAGTTCGGAGACAAGGAGACCGGCGGGGTGACGCGCTGGACGTTCGAGTAGGAGCTGCGGCCGCTTGACGTCGACGCGTTGTCCGCGACCCGCCGCCGGCACTACCAGTACACGAGATCGAGATGCGCCGGCGTCGTCAGTGCCGGGGTATCGGCGCGCCACTGGAGGTAGCGGGTCTCCTCCTCCGGCTCGAAATTCGCGAGTTGCGCGGCGACGCCGGGCAGGTAGGCGAGCGGCGCCGTGAGGAAGTCGCGGCCGAGCTCGTGCGTGACGCCGAGCAGGTGCTCGATCAGGGCGGCCATGGCATTCTCGGCGCCTTCCGCGTACCCGATGTCGAGGAGCGCGGTGTGGGAGACGATGCGTTCCTGTCCGGTCTCGCGGTGGATCCAGCGCTCGCGCAGGTCGCGGCCGCGGTCCCAGAGTCCGGCGCAGGCGATGACGGCACCGCCGCGTTCGAGCACCCAGAAATCGTCGAGGGTGTAGGGCGTCTGCCACGGCCAGCCGGACGGGACGTCGAACTCCAGGCGGGAGGACAGCCATTCGGCGGTGTACGGGCGGAAGAGATCGCGGCCGTTGTGCGTGCGGTTGATGAGGGCGGCGCAGCGCTCGTAGTCGGACGGGCGAGCCGGCCGGATGCCGTCCGCCGTGTGCGTGGCGGCGGTGGCGGCGAGCTGCAGCACCGTGACGGGCATGCCGGGGACGTCGTCGTCGCGCCTGGGGACGCTTTCGACGGAGGGCATGAACTTCTTGTTCCAGCGCTCCATGGTCATGTTGCGGGCGCGAATGTAGTCGTATTGCAGACGCGTGGGCATTTGGAGGCCGACGGCGCCGGGCAGCGATCGCACCCAGTGGGCGTAGGCATGGCCGCGGTGGTCCTTGTGGACGCGCATGGCCTGTCCGTAGCGCACCGATATGCGCCGTCCACCGACGATGGTGTGGCGAAGCGAGAACGACACGCAGGCCACGAGCCTGCCGTCGTCGAAGAGGCCGTTGAGGACGGGACGCTCCTGCAGCTCGAACGACGCGAAGCCGCTCGGGCCGCGCCCGACGGTGACATCCCAGTCGCCGATCTGCTCGGGTGAGTTCGCCCAGAGGTCGCAGAAGGCTTCGTTGTCGGCGTAGGTGAGCTGGCGGAAGCGCATCGTGCCGTGGTGCAGTTCCTCCGCCCACTGCACCTCTTCCTGGGCGCGCTCGAGCGTCGCGTTCCAGGCGAACCAGCGCAGCATGGCGTCTTCGGCGATGTGGAGGCTGCGGGCACGCGCGAGCAGATCGGCGGGCCAGCCGCGCTCGCTCCAGGCCCGGTCGACTTCGTTGTTCCTGTTCTCCAGGCTCACGTCGTGACGTTGCATGAGCCAGCGCTCCCTGAGGGCGACAGTGTCGGTGACCGACGGCTGGATGACAAGGATGGCCGCCCACAACGATGGCCGCGCACAACCGCGCGGGCTGAAAGCCCGCGCTGCGTGGTTAACGGTCAGCGGTAGCCCTCGACGACGGGGCGGCGAGGGAGCGACCACCAGGCGGCGTCGCAGGCGGTTTTGAGGCCGTCGTCGAGCTCGAGATCGACGGCGGCGAGGGAGGCGTCGAGCTGGTCGGGGCGGCTGGCGCCGACGATGGCCGAGGTGATGCCGGGCTGGGCGATGACCCAGGCGACGGCGGCGGTGGCCATCGCGAGGTTACGTGAGTCGCAGGCGCCCCGCAGTTCCTCCACGGCGTCGAAGAGGGCGTCGTGCCAGTAGCGGTGCTGGTACATGCGGCCGGCGTTGCCGAGCGTGAAGCGGCCGCCCTCGAGGGGATCGTCACCCTTGCGGTACTTGCCGCTGAGGAAGCCGCCGGCCATCGGGTTGTAGACGATGACGCCGAGGCCCTCGCAGCGGCAGAGGGGCAGCAGTTCGGTCTCGATCTCGCGGTAGAGGAGGTTGTAACGGGGCTGGAGGCTGTCGTAGCGGGCGATGCCGAGGCGTTCGCTGGCGGCGAGCGCTTCGGCGAGGCGCCAGGCGGGGTAGTTGCTGCAACCGACGTAGCGGACCTTGCCCCAGCGGACGAGATCGTCGAGGGCGCGCATCGTCTCTTCGATGGGCGTGCGGGGGTCGAACCAGTGCACCTGGTAGAGGTCGATGACGTCGGTCTGAAGGCGGCGGAGGCTGTCGTCGACGGCCTTGTGGATGTGATAGCGGGAGAGGCCGACGTCGTTGGGGCCGGGACCCATGGCGCCGGCGCACTTCGAGGCGAGGACGATCTTGTCGCGGTTGCCGCGCTGCTTCATCCAGAGGCCGATGATCTCCTCGGTGCGGCCGGCGGTCGTGGCGTCGCCGCCGAGGGGATAGACGTCGGCGGTGTCGATGAAGTCGATGCCGGCGTCGAAGGCCTTGTCGAGGATGGCGAAGGACGTGGCTTCGTCGCACTGCAGCCCGAACGTCATGGTGCCGAGGCAGAGGGGCGGGACGCGAAGGCCGGTGCGGCCGAGGTTGCGGTAGTCCATGTGAGTGCTCCTTCGCAAGAGGGGATCGCGAGTTTTGGTACAGTTCGGGCATGGTATCGCGCCACAAGACGAAGGTGTTGGAACAATCACCCGAATTGCGGTGGCTCGCATCTCGTCCGCCGGAGCTCCGCGAGTTCGAGGGGAAATGGGTGTTGGTGGTTGGTCAGCGGGTCCTTGCGTCCGGAGACTCGCCGCTGGAACTGTCGAAGACAATACCCGAAGACCTTCGCGGCAAGGGGCTGCTTCATCGCGTGACGCCACGAGATTTCGACCCGACAGCCATCTTCATCGGGTGACGAACATCGACTTCGCGCTGGAATACGCGTACAGCGGAGACGAAATCACTCTCCCGGTCTACTTCCCAACAGCACACATCGACCTTCGAGTCGAAATGCTGCTCGACACGGGCGCGAGCTTCTCGACGTTGCATCACGATCTGCTTTCTTCACTGGGAATCACCGACGTAGAGTCTGGCCAGCTGGCGACCATCTTCGTGGCAAACGGACAGTTCGAGCGTTGCTGGATCCACCCGGTGGAGATCGAGCTTCTTGGGCGGCGGATGGCGATTCAGGCTGCGTTCTGTCCTGCCTGGGAGATGAGAAACCTGCTTGGGATGCGGGGGTTCATGGACCAGGTGACGTTTGCCGTCGATCACGCCCAACGGCGGCTTTACCTGAACCTGTAGTCAACGCGCTGTAGTCATCTTCAATCAGCCTGTAATCTTCCTTCATGCCCGGCGAAGACGAACTGATACAGCTCCGCACCGAGAAGCTGCAGCGGCTGCGAGAGCGCGGGGCGGACGCGTATCCGGCGAGGGCCGCGCGCACGCACGACGCGCGCGGCGCGGTGGCGGCGTTCGAGCGGTGGGAAGGTGAGGGGTCGCAGGGCGAGGCGCCGGTCGCCAGCGTGGCGGGGCGGATCACGGCGATGCGGGACATGGGGAAGGCGTCGTTCCTGGACGTGACCGATGGGTCCGGTCGCATGCAGTGCTACGTGAAGAAGGACGTCATCGGCGCGGAGGCGTACGCGGGGCTGGCGGAGCTGGACCTGGGGGACTTCCTGTCGGTGACGGGGCCGCTGTTCCGGACGCGGACACAGGAGATCACGGTCGAAGCGCGATCGTACCAGGTGCTGGCGAAGGCGCTGCGGCCGCCGCCCGAGAAGTGGCACGGGGTGGAGGACATCGAGATCCGGTACCGGCAGCGGTACCTGGACCTGATGGCGAACGCGGAGGTGCGCGACATCTTCCGCACGCGGGCGGCGATCGTCTCGGCGATGCGGCGGCACCTGGACGGGCGCGGGTTCATCGAGGTGGAGACGCCGGTGTTGCAGCCGGAGGCGGGCGGCGCGGCGGCGACGCCGTTCACGACGCATCACCGCGCGCTGGACCAGGACTTCTTCCTGCGGATCTCGCTGGAGCTGCACCTGAAGCGGCTGATCATCGGCGGGTACGACAGGGTGTACGAGATCGGCCGCATCTTCCGGAACGAGGGGGTGTCGTGGAAGTACAACCCCGAGTTCACGATGCTGGAGATGTACGAGGCGTACGCGGACTACAACGACGTCGCGCGCAACGTCGAGGAGATGGTGTCGAGCATCGCGCGGGAGGTGCTGGGCACGACGACGGCGCAGTTCGAGGAGCACACCATCGACCTCACCCCCCCGTGGAACCGGATCACGATGCGGGAGGCGCTGATCGAGCATGGCGGGATCGACTTCGCGGAGTTCCGCACGCGGGAGAAGCTGTACGAGGAACTGCGACGGCGCGGATTCGCGGATCTCGATCCCGGATGGTCGTGGGGCAAGCTCATCGACGAGGCGGTGTCGCATTACGTGGAACCGAAGCTGATCCAGCCGACGTTCCTGCTGGACTACCCAAAGGAGATCTCGCCGCTGGCGAAGAGCAAGCCGGGGGAGGACGGGATCGTCGAGCGGTTCGAGTTCTTCATCGCCGGGTTCGAGATGGGTAACGCCTACAGCGAGCTGAACGACCCCATCGACCAGCGCGAGCGGTTCGAGGCGCAGCGGCGGCTTGCGGCTGCGGGCATAGAAGAAGTGGAAACGCTTGACGAGGACTTCCTGATCGCGCTGGAGCACGGGATGCCGCCGACGGGCGGGCTGGGCATCGGCATCGACCGGCTGACGATGATCCTGACGGGGCAGCGGTCGATCCGGGAGGTGATCCTGTTCCCGGCGCTGCGCCGCAAGGACTGAGCCGGGCTTTCACCACGAATGAACACGAAGGGGACACGAAGGGTTGGCCGGGCATGCGTGCCGGGGAAGACGCACTGATCCTGGACGAGGCGCTCGCCGCGTGGGACCGCACGACGGGGGAACTGGTGCGTGTCGCGCGGGAGTTTGCGGGCGAGTGGGATGGGACGAGCGCGAACGCCGGATGGACAAACCGGCAACTGCTGGCGCATATGGCGACGGGATACGTGGTACGACTTGTGGCGTTGCGCGGGGTTCTGGCCGGCAAGCCCACGGAGGCGGCGATCGACCTCGAAGCGGCGAATGCGGCGAACGTCACGCGGATGGAGGCGCTCTCCATCGACGACATCATTGGGGAGATGGAGCGCGTGCGGGCGGAGGTGGCGGCTCTGCTGCGGCGGCTGACGCCGGAGCATCTCGAGGTGCGGACGCAGTTAGCGGGAGGAGCGCCGTTGCGCGTCGCCCTCCCGCTGCTGAGCGAACATGACATGGAGCACGCGCGCGAGCTGCGGGCTACTCCGTCACCGTGAAGTCGGTCTTCATCCCCTCCTTGTAGTGGTCGACGGTGCTGCCGGCCTCGCCCGGCGCGACGAGGCACGCCAGCTCGTAGTCTCCGGGGCCAAGCTCGAGGATGATCTCGCCCGCGGCGCCGGCGTCTATGTCCTCGATCTCGCCCTCGTTGTCGAACTGGCCGTTGTCCTTCTTCTTCAGGACCGCGAGTTCGTGCGTCTGATCGGTGCTGATGTTCGTTGTCACGAACTGTATCTTGCCGGCTTTCACCGACGTTTTGTCAGGGGTGACGGTGTAATCCGCCAGCTCGACGGCCACGGTGTCGTCGGCGGGCCCGGAAACGCCGCCAATTGTCACTACTTCCTCACCCTCGTCGCTCGCTCCCGCACCACCTTCGCCCGCAACCAGATCGATGATCGTGGAAGGACCGGCGGGAACGTAGCACTTGATCTTGTAGGTGCCGTTGGCATCGCCCGGGACGGTGTAGCCGGACTTGCGAGTCTTGCCGCTTGGCACGACGAACTCCTCGAGCTTGGTGCCTTCGATGCCCTCGAGCTCGTACACGTCATGGCCGCTGCCGTTCTTCACGACGAACTGGAGCTTCTCGCCGGGCGTCACATCGACGGTGGTCGGCGAACAGGCGTCGTCGCCCTGCGTGATGTTGACTTCGCGGCCGCCCGCGCCGCTCTCCGTGCAGGCTGTGAGCAAAACGAGTCCCAGTGCGGCCCCGGTGAGGCCGCTTAGCACCTTCATGTTCTCCTCCTGGTCAGTGTGGTCAGGCCGTGGCGATGACGCTTTCTTTCGAGTCGGTGGGCTCGTGTGCGGCGGCGACCCGGCTGATCCGGGCCGGACGCGAAACCGGCCAGAGCAGGTACGCGGCGAGGACGGTGACGATGTACGCCCAGTAGGCGCCGATCTGACCGAACGTCGGCGCCGAGTCGTACCCGAGGACGGTGTGCAGGAACTTGCCCATGGTCGACGTCATGGGCAGGAACGCGTCGGTGTCCCACGGGCGCGAGCCCAGATCCGTGATCACGGCGGCTTCGTGGAGTTCGCTGAGGCCGTTGGCCAGCAGGCCCGCGGCCAGGACCATGACGGCGATACCGGAGACGAGGAAGAACTGCTTCAACGGCAGCCGGGCGGCGCCGTGGTAGAGCACGACGCCCGCGGCGCCCGCGATGGCGAAGCCCGCGCCGCCACCGACCCAGAACTGCATGCTGGACGTCGCGTTGGTGGAGCCGGCGAAGAGGAAGAGCACCGTCTCGAAGCCTTCGCGCGCGACGGCGGAGAAGGCCAGCATCGCGAGGGCGACCACGGATCCGCGCGACAGCGCCGTATCGATCTGGTGGCGCAGGTCGCGGGAGATGCCCGCGGACTGGCGCTTCATCCAGAACACCATCCAGGTCAGGACGCCGACGGCGAAGAGCATCGTCGCACCTTCGAACGCCTCGAGCGCGCGGCCGCTGAGCTCGCGCGACGTGATCTCCAGTACGACCCCGAAGCCGATGGAGAGGGCGGAAGCGGCGACGACGCCAAGCCAGATCTCGCGGAAGTGGCGGGTCTGGTTGATGTTGCGGAGGTAGCCGAGGAGGATGGTCACGACGAGCGCGATCTCGATGCCTTCCCTGAGTGTGACGAGGAGTGAAAACAGCACGGAGACGTCCTCCCGACCGGCCGACTATATGTGTTATCATAGGCTAAGAGTCAGGATTAGAAAAGACTAAATGGACAGTATTTTGGGGGGACTTTCGGCCTATTCTTTCGGGGCCTTCGGCGGGCACCGGCTCCGCTATACTCCGGTTCAGATCCGGCCCGCATGACCCCCGGGAGAGAGTGTTCTGCGATGGTTCCAAAGCCTTCGTCGACGATCGAAGACTATCTGATGGAGATCTACGACCTGGGCCGGTCCGGCAAGCCGGCGATCGCGGCGCGCCTGATGGAGAAGATGGGGGTGGCCGCGCCGACGGTCTCCAACACGGTGCACCGGATGCGGCGCGACGGCCTGGTCGAGGTCGACGAGCGGTCGCGCGAGATCCGCCTGCTGGGGCCGGGGCTGGCGGCGGCTGAGTCGATCAAGCGGCGGCACCTGCTGACGGAGCGGCTGCTGGTGGACATCCTGGGGCTGGACTGGGCGGACGCGCACGAAGAGGCGCACCTCATCGAGCACACGATCACGCCGCGGGTCGAAGCGCGCATCATGGCGGTGCTGGGGAACCCGGTGACGTGCCCGCACGGCAACCCCATGCCGGGGCTGGACCCGGCGATGCGGCCGAAGACCAGCCCACTGTCGACAGCGCTGGCGGGTGAGGAGTGGGAGATCGACGGCATCAACGAGCCGGCCGAAGAGGACCACGAGCTGATGACCTTCTACCAGCGCAACGGCTTCGTGCCCGGGGCGCGTCTGAAGGTCATTGAAGTGGCTGCCTACAACTCCACGATGACTGTGCTGGTGGGCGGCCGCGAGGTAACGCTCGGCCTGGTGGCGGCGGAGAGCCTCCGCATCGTCGTGGAACCGCCGGCGAAGGTCCCCGCGCTGGCCTGAGACCCCTTCGTTTTCCGCAACAACTCGCGCATGGCCCGGCGCCAGCACCGCGTGCGATCATGCTCCCCGGAGGGACGACCGTGGTCACCGTGGAACGGCTGCAGCGGATCGCCGAGGGGCGCGAAGCGGAGATCTTCGCATGGGAGGAGGGCCGCGTGCTGCGGCTGTTCCGGGGCGATCGCTCGCGCGAGGCGCTGGAGCGCGAGGCGGCGGCGATGCGGGCGGCGCGCGCGGTGGTGCCGTACGTCCCGCAGGTGTACGAGATCGTGGAGGTGGAGGGGCGCCCGGGGATCGTGATGGAGCGCGTGGAGGGCACGGACCTGATCACGCTGCTGGGCAAGCGGCCGTGGATGATCTGGCGGGCGGGGACGATGCTGGGGAAGGTGCAGGCGGGGCTGCACGGTGTGCAGGCGCCGCCGGAGCTGTCGTCACTGCGCGATCGCATCGAGCGGGCGTGCGGGCTGCCGACCATGCCGCCGGATTTCGGCGCGACGGTGCGCACGCTGCTGGCGGCGCTGCCGGACGGCGACGTGCTGTGTCACGGCGACTTCCACCCCGGCAACATGCTGATGACGAAGAGCGGGCCGGTGGTGATCGACTGGCCGAACGTCACCCGCGGCGACGCGACGGCCGACTACGCGCGAAGCGAGCTGCTCCTGGAGATGGGATCGCCGCCGCCCGGCACGCCGGCGCTGGTGCGGTACATGGAGGGCATCGGCCGGAAGCTCATCGAGGCGGCGTTCCGCCGCGCCTACAACGCCGCGCGCCCCGTGGACCCGGACCTCGCCCGGCGCTGGCGCGTCGTCCGCATGGCGGATCGCCTCGCCGCCGACGCCATCCCCGAAGAGCGCGAGGTGTTGCTGGGGATGTTGCGCGAGGAGCTGGGGTAACGGCTGCGTTGGCTCGCGCACAGGCGCGTCGCCGCGTCATCTGGACGATCGGGAGGAATCGCCCGGCCGCCCTTCACGCAGCCGGGATCGTCGCCGAACCTTCTCCAGTGATGAATGTCCGAACGCCACCGGCCGGCGTCGATCCGGACGGATCGCACCTGCCCGCGCTCGATGGGCTGCGTGGGGTTGCGGTGCTGATGGTGATGTTCTTCCACTTCGTGCTCGTGACGCGCCTGCACTACGGCCTGCACGGGACCACTTCGGGCGTCGAAGGCGTGATCGACTGGGTCGCCGATGGCGGCTGGGCCGGGGTCGAGCTGTTCTTCGTCCTCTCCGGCTTCCTCATCACGGGCATCCTGTTGCGGTCGCGCGAGACGCCGGGATACTTCCGGAACTTCTACGCGCGGCGCGCCCTGCGCATCTTCCCCCTCTACTACGCGATGCTGGTGTTCCTCCTGCTGTTGCTGCCCCTGGTGGTCACGATCTCCAGCGCGGAGTTCGCGCGGCTGCAGTCCATCCAGCTCTGGCACTGGACGTACACCATGAACATATGGATTGCGATCACGAACGCCTCCGGGGATACGGACGCCTTCGCGACGGGGCCCCTCTGGTCGCTCTCGGTCGAGGAGCAGTTCTACCTGCTCTGGCCGGCGGTCGTGCTCGTCTGCGGCCGGCGGACGCTGGTCGGCGCGTGCGCGGCGATCGTGGTCGTGAGTCCGGTCGTGCGCCTTGTCGCGCTGGCCGAAGGCGCCGATCCCTTCGTCGGATACACGTTCACCCCCTTGCGGCTCGACGCGCTCGCTCTCGGCGCGTTGCTGGCCGTCGCCGTGCGCGACGAGCGGGCGGCCGCGCTCCTGCGCCGTTTCGCGCCCGCGACGGGGCTCCTGGCGCTGGCGTCGCTGGCGGCGATCGCGTGGTGGAAGGGAGATCTCGTCCACGTCGAGCTGCGCATGCTCACGTACGGGCTGACGGCGTTCGCGGTGCTGTTCGCCTCACTGATCCTGCTGGCGACGGCGCCGGGAGGCGGGGTCGTGCGGCGCGTCGCGGAGGCTGCGCCCCTGCGGGCCGCGGGGCGGTACAGCTATGCCCTGTACATCATGCACTGGCCGATCGCGACGTGGCTGGTGACGGTGGTCGACGTGCCCGGAGTGGACGACGCCCACTTCGCGGGACGCATGCTGTTCGTCCTCGTCGCGGGCGGGGTCTCGATGGTGTGCGCGTGGTTGAGCTGGCACCTCTTCGAACGGCACTTCCTGCGGCTGAAGGACCGCTTCCGCCATCCGGCGGCGGCCATCGATGCCCCAGTCTCTGCCAAGCTAGCGCCCGCCGCTTGAGCGCCGTCGAAGGTGTCGGGTCCGACCGGCCAACGACCGCATTCCCGGAGGAGCGCGAGCTGCTGCTGGGGATGCTGCGCGAGGCGCTGGGGTAGCGCCTACTTCGTTCCCACCATGGACCAGGAAATCACATCCGGCGGCCGCAGGTTCGAACGTTCTCCTGGCCGCCCATCACGCAGTGCCTGGACGACGCGCACTGATTCCCTTCGGCTGACTTGACCTTCGGCCCGCAATAGTTACGATTTTGCTAATCATTGTGTGTGGCGCCTAAGGAGGGACGTCCCATGAACGCGATAGACGCGATCAAGCTGGCATATGCGGGTTCGCATGACTGGTATCAGGGTACCATCGCCGATGTCACGCCCGACGCTGCGAACAGTGTCCCCGGTGGTGAGGCGCAGCCGATCAGTTACATCGCGGCCCACATCCTTCACTGTGAGGACGTGATGATCAACACCGCGCTTCAGGGGAAGCCGTCGATCTGGGAACGCGACGGCTGGCAGGAGAAGTTCGGGCTTCCTGTCGCTCTGGATCAGCCGACCGCAGACGCACAGGCCTATCGTTGCGATCCTCTGATGCTCAACGATTACGCCCGGAAGGTCTACGAGGGCACCGAGACGTACCTTGACGGCCTTAGCGCGGAGGACCTCGATCGCGAGGTCGACCTTACGGCGTTCGGCGCACCGAAGATGGGCCGCGGCGCGTTCCTGCTGACGATGGTGCTCGGCAACAACTACGCGCACACCGGCGAGATCTCGGCGCTCAAGGGAATCATGGGGAAGAAGGGGTACCCGTTCTAGCCGGCGACACGCCCCCCGGCGTCACGCGGCCGGTTCGTTCGTGAACTCGATGAGGTACCACGCGCCGCCGCCGATCCACGTGAGCCGAAGGTCCGACAGTCCACGCGGATCCCCCTCGCCGCCAGCGGCAGCGCGATCCGCCCCGCGCCGATGGCCAGCTCCAGCGCCGGACCGTCGCCCGCCAGTTCCGCCAGGAATTCGACGGCACCACGTCGCGGTAATACCCGGCGACATCCTCACCAAAACTCATGACCGGCTCATAGCTCTTCACGGAATAACTTCCTCTACACCCGCCGCAACACGCGCAGCAGGTACTCCTTGCGATCGAGTGGATTATTGTCCGTCCGCGGCCGCCTCGGGACCGAACCGGCGACCTGCCGATACCCGGAGAACGCGCACTCCAGCACGCCCTCGCCGCGCGTCAGCCCCGGCAGCAGCTGTTGCAGCTCGTGCACCCGTGCAGCCGGGATCTCGCCCCCCAACACGTACGCATTGCCCCGCATCTCCTGCGTCTCCGGCGTCGCACGAAGCCGGGCAAGCACGGGCGCCGTCGCCCCGAACGTGTCGGCCGGGATCTCCAGGTGAAAGCGGTGCACCGGCTCGCAGACGACGGTGCCGGCCTGCTTCAGCGCACTCATCAGAACCAGCGGCGTGAGCTTCCGGAAGTCGCCGGCCGTGCTGCCAGGGGCGCCGTAGCCGCTGTCGATCATGGTCACCGTGCAGTCGGTGACCTGCCAGCCGAAGAGGCCCTCCCGTAGCGCCTCGCGGACGTACTCTCCCATGTGGTCGGCGAAGGCGTCGACGGTCTTGTAGATGTAGATCGGCACCAGCCGAACGTCGACCTCCAGCCGGAACTCGATGCCCGAGCCGATCGGCGCAGGGTCGACGCGCAGCCCGACCGTGGCGCGGAACGGGTTGGAGCTGAAGGGCGAGCAGTTCCCGGTGATGTTTGTCTTCGTCTTGGCGTACAGGACCTCGACCGCCGCGCCCGCGCCGATCGGCCGCTCGATGCAGATCGTCGTCGTCTCGCGAAATTCGACCTCGATCCCGAACTCCGCCGCCAGCGTCTCCTCGATGACCTCCTTCTGCACCTCGCCCTACAGCGAGACGTACATCTCCTGGCGCACGTCGTCCTGCCGCAGGTTGATCAGCGGGTCCTGCTCGGCGAGCTGTGCAAGCGCGACGTGAAGCGCCCCCTTGTCGGCAGCCCGGTGCGGGACGATGACCGTCTCCAGCGTCGGCGGCGCGAAGTAGTGGCTGTCCGCGGCCGCCGCAGGCTGCTCGCCGATCGCATCACCGATCTGGATCTCCCCCAGTCCCCACAGCTTCCCGATCTCCCCCGCCACGACCAATTGACGCTGGACCACCGAGCCGCGGTCGAACACCTGGATTGCCTTCACCTTCTGCTCGGCCTCGCGTCCGAACACCAGCCGGTCGCGCGTCCGCACCGTCCCCGAGAACATGCGCACGTACGCGATCTTCTCGCCCGCCGCCCCGCGGTCGACCTTGAACACCGCGCCCGAAACAGGGCCGTCGATGTCACCGTCACTCGCCGGCAGCAGCTCCTCGATAGCGCCCGTCAGCGCATCCACGCCCGCACCCGTGATCGCCGATCCGAAGAACACCGGGTGCACCAGCGCCCGGCCCGTCTGCGCCACAAGCTCCCGCCGCAAGCGTGAGTACGACACCGCCGCGTCATCATCGAGGTACGTGGCCAGGAACCCATCGTCGTTTCCGGAAAGCACGTCGGCCAGCAGCAACGCGAACCCACCGTCGGCCGCACCGTACGGCGTGAAGCCGGCGCCCTTCGTCCCAAGACCCTCCGCCGACCCCATGGCAACGATGGCCGGCGTCAGCTTCTCCGCGATGTCCCGCAGCACGCGCTCATACTCAGCGCCGCCACGGTCGATCTTGTTCACGAAGAGCAGCGTAGGAATCCGCAGCCGCTGCAACGTCCGCATCAGCACGCGCGTCTGCGCTTGCACGCCCTCCACGGCCGAGGTCACCAGCACGGCGCCGTCCAGCACGCCAAGCACCCGCTCCACCTCGGCGATGAAGTCCGGGTGGCCGGGCGTGTCGATCAGGTTGACGGTGACGTCGCCGATGACGAACGACACCACCGCCGATTTGATCGTGATGCCGCGCTGCCGTTCGAGGGCGAGAGAGTCGGTCTGGGTGTTGCCGTCATCGACGCTGCCGATCGCGTCGATGACGCCGGCTGCGTACAGCAGCCGCTCCGTCAGGCTCGTCTTACCGGCGTCTACATGCGCCAAAATCCCAAGGTTCAACGTTCGCTTCAACCGTCATGTCCTTCACAAACCCCTTCCGGTTAGACATGAACGTTTGCCGCATTTCGCTTCTCCTTGGGCTATCGCCTGGTGCCGAGAGTGTAGGCCATCGCCATCAGCCACGGCAACCGGCCATGTGGCACAGCCGCCCCCGGCGGTGCGGTGTGGCACAGCCGCCCCCGGCGGTGCACTGCGGTGACACCACACACGCGAGCCCCTCAGGCAAGTGCTCGTAAAGCACCAGTACCCGCTCCGCCCGGCCTCACTACTCACTACCAACTACTCACTACTCACTACTCACTACCCCACCAGCCAGTACACGTTGAAGAACCCCGCATCCAGCGGCAGCACTTCAACATCCGCGAACCCCGCCTCGCGCGCGTACGCACGTAGCGTGCCGGGACGCAGCACCGTGCCCGTCGCCGCTGACGGCTGCTCCGCCATCCCGACCGGCAGGCAGTGAAGGATGCTCCAGCCGTACATTAGCCGCTCCAGCTCGTCCGCCGGCGCCGTGAACGTCTCGCCGACGTGCTCGTCCACCACCATAACGCCGCCGCCCGGCGCAACGAGCCGCCGCATGGCCCGCAACGCGTCGACCGGCCGCGACATGTCGTGGATCGTCTCGAACGCCGCCACCAGGTCGTACTGCCCCGCCAGCTCCGCGTCGCCCGCGTCCCGCACGTGCACCCGCACCCGGTCCGACACGCCCGCATCCTCCACGTTCGTCCGCGCCAGCTCCACCGATGCCGCGTCCAGGTCGAACGCGTCCACCCGCGCACCGGGGTACGCCTGCGCGATGCCGATCGCCGACCACGCGGCACCGCAACCCAGGTCCGCCACCTTCGCTCCCGGCCGCGAGAGCCGCTCGTGCACGTCCGGCATCGCCGGGATCCATTCCTGCGGCAACTGCTGCATGAACGCCGGTCGGTTGATCTCCGCCTGGCCCTCACGCAGGTCCACACCGTAGTCCGCGTACGCCACCCCACCCCCCGTGCGATACGCCTCCAGCAGCGACGGCAGCGGGCTCACCGCCCCCACGAACAGCCGCACGATCGGCCCCACATAGCTCAGGCTGTCGCGGTCCAGCAGCACCTCGGCGTGCCCCTCCGGCAGCGCGTACCGCCGCGACGACGCATCCGCGCCTGCCTCCTCCACGCGCACGATCCCCGTGGCCGCCTGGTGCTCCAGCCACTCCCGAGCGTACCGCTCATGGCATCCTGCCTTCGACGCAAGCTCGCCTGCCGTGGCCGGCCCCGCCGCCAGCTCGCGATAGAACCCCAGCCGATCCCCCAGGTAGGCGCTGAACACGTCCATCGCCACCGCCACCGACGACACCATCCGCTCCGCAAACGCGTCCCGCTCCGCGCTCATCTCGCATCACCTTTCTTCATCACCGGCAAGCACCTCTGGCAATGCTAACGAAGCTCCGCGCCTCCCACATCCTCACGCACGTCGCCGTTTCCGGGAGATCCCTTCGTGTCCGCTTGTGTCCATTCGAGGTTGAACCGGCCTCGGGGCGATCCGAACGAGGCCGAACGAAATTTGCCGAAAGTGATCCAGCACCCTTGGACTTCGCCCCTAGACCGCCCTATTGTCGCCCCATGACACACGCCAGCGCCCCCCGCCCCCGAAGCCCCGACCCGTTGATTGAGTTGGCCCCCCGATCAATCAAAACAACCAGAACAATCAAACGGCCGCCCGCCAACACCCAAAACTGCCGAGCAATTGAACTTGGCGCACCCGCGCCGCCACCCGCCAACACCCAAAACTGCCGAGCAATTGAATCTGGCGCGCCCGTCGGCGCCCGCCCACAAGCGAGACCGCCGGCATTCCTCTTTGGCAGAGGGATGTGTGCTGGATCAGGCCGGGCCGATGCGCTCCGCGCCGCCCATGTACGGACGCAGCACCTCCGGGATCACGATCGACCCGTCGGCCTGCTGGTAGTTCTCCATGATCGCGATCATCGTCCGCGGCAGCGCCAGACCGCTGCCGTTCAGCGTGTGCGGGTGCTCCGGCTTCGCGTTCGGCGCGCGGCGGAACCGGATGTTCGCCCGCCGCGCCTGGAAGTCGGTGCAGTTGCTCACCGACGACACCTCCAGCCACTCCTGCACTCCCGGAGCCCACACCTCCACGTCGTACGTGCGCGCCGCGTTGAACCCCAGATCCGCCGTGCACAGGCTCACGATCCGGTAGTGCAGGCCCAGCTCGCGGCATACGTCCAGCGCGTCCTCCAGCATCGACTGCAGCTCGCCGTCCGATTTCTCCGGCGCGCAGAACTTGTACATCTCCACCTTGTCGAACTGGTGGCCGCGCTTGATGCCGCGCACGTCCCGCCCCGCGCTCATCTTCTCCCGCCGGAAGCACGGCGTGTACGCGACGTAGTGCAGCGGCAGCTGCTCGCCCTTCAGGATCTCGCCCCCGTGCATGTTGGTCAGCGGCACCTCCGCCGTCGGCACGAACCAGTAGTCCTCCTCGGCGTCGTGGTACAGGTTGTCGCGGAACTTCGGCAGCTGGCCGCTGTGCCACATCGTCTCTTCCTTCACCATGGCCGGCAAGTACTGCTCGCGGTAGCCATGCCGGTCGACGTGCAGGTCGAGCATGAACTGGATCAGCGCCCGCTGCAGCCGCGCCCCCGCCCCGGTCAGCACGTAGAAACGGCTGCCCGAAAGCCGGGCCCCGCGCTCGAAGTCGATGATCCCCAGCGCCTCCCCCAGCTCGTAGTGAGGCTTGCGCCACTCGTCGCGGTACTCCTCCCCGTGCTGTTGGATCACCGCGTTGTCACGCTCGCTCTCGCCGTAGGGCGTCGCCGGGTCGGGGATGTTCGGGATCTCCAGCAGGAGGGTACTCAGGCGCTCGTCCACCTCCCGCAGCCGGGGCTCCACTTCCCCCAGCCGGTCCGACACGCCCTTCACGGCGTCGATCAGCGCCTGGCGTTCCGCCGAGTCCTTCGCCGCGCCGATTTTCTTGCTCGCGGCGTTCTGCTCGGCCCGCAGCCCCTCCGCCTCGCCAAGGAGCTTCCGCCGCTCCTCGTCCAGAAGCAGGATCTCGTCCACCGGGCCTTCCGTATGGCGGTCGACCAGCGCCTTCCGGACGGCGATCGTCTGCTCCCGAATGACCTGGAGGCTCAGCATGGCGCCAGCGTATAAGCCGCCGCTTCTAGGCTCTAGCGCCACGAGGAGATGAACACTTTGTTACGGATGTCACAAAGGGCCGGTTAGCCTCGGCAGATCTGGCTAATGGCCTTTGCGGGCCTTCCCCCTAAAGAGCTATATATAACTGTCGATATATCACAGGAGCCACCAGCTCCATCGACAGGAGGCACGCCATGGACTTCGCGAACTTCGCCGGAATCGAGTTCGTGCACGCCATCGAGGCGCAGCGCGAGTTCGACCGGGACCAGAAGAAGTGGCTGATCCAGTGGCATGAGTTGCGCCGCGCCGCCCACAAGCGGTCCGCCCCGAAGGCACCAGCCGCGGACCCGCCGAAGCGCGACGCCGCCTGACCACGTTGAGCTACCGTTCAGCGGCGACCCGGTATCCCGGCGCCGACCGAAAGGACTACGCCATGCTAACCCCAAACGGGCTCTTCTCCGAGGAGATAGCGTCAGCGGTACAGATTGAGCGCGAATTGGAGACCGAGGACCTGGTCCTCATCAGCCAGCTACGGCGCGCGGTACGCGCCGCGGGAAAGACCACCAAAGAGCAACCTTCGATCCCGTACGTGGCGAAGCCTTCACTGACAAAGCCCGGCGCGACGATCGCGGCGGGACGGTAAGATCGGCGCATGTCGCTCAAGCACGCGCTCCTCGGCGTCCTAACGGTCAAGCCCATGACGGGCTATGAACTGAAGCAGTTCTTCGACAGCTCCGTTCAGCACTTCTGGAACGCCGAGCTCAGCCAGATCTACCCCACGCTCAAGGCGCTGGAGGAGCAGGGCTGGGTCGACAAGCACGTGGAAGTCCAGGAGACACGCCCCAACAAGAAGATCTACGAGATCACCGAGACCGGCAGGGACGAGCTAGGGCGCTGGGTCCGCAACCCGCAGCCCCCCGCCGATCTCCGCGACCCGTTCCTCATCAAGGTCTTCTTCGGGGCGAACCTGCCGGTCGAGGACATGCTGGTCCTGCTTCGCCGGCAGATGGAGGAGGAGCAGAAGGTGCTCGCCTTCTCCGAGAGCGTCCTTACGGAGAAGATACGTGAGGGTGTAAAACACCTCGATATGCCACGACACGGACTGTTCTGGACGCTCACGCTGGAGATGGCGAACGCGTATCGGCGCGCCTACATCGACTGGTGTGAGCGCTCGATGCGGCTCCTCGAAGACAGCCTGCTCGGCGATACGAGCATCACCACGATGCCGCGAGACACGGCGGACGCGGACGAATCGCGGGCGGGCTGATCGCGCTCACAGCTCGCGCTCACAGCTTCTTCCCGTACTGCCTGCATAGCGCGATGGGCCGCCAGCCCATGGCCGCGTAGATGTTCTTCGGCGTGTCCGTCGGATCCGCCACGATGACGATCGGCCCCGCGCCATGAGCCCGGGCATCGGCGACGCAGTGCTGGATGAGCCCCACAGCGATCCCGCGGCGGCGGTACGCGGGCAGCACGAAGAGATCCTCCACCTGCCCGACGCCGTCGCGGCCCTCCCAGTCGTTGAAGAAACCGCACGGCGCCCCATCTACATAGGCGAGGAAGTAGCGCACCGGCGGGCACTTCAGCCGATTCGTCGCCGCCAGGCCGTCAGGCACGGCCGTGTTCTCCGGATCCTCGCCGATGCGCACCGCGTGGTCCCGCCAATCGGCGCGCTTGAGGCTGAAGTAGGCGTCCCACCCGGCTTCGCTCTCGATGGGCCGGATGTCCGCGCTCCGCGGCGTCCCCGCCAACGGACCCTCGAGCAACAGGGCCAGTGAGCTGCTTCGTTCGTAGGCGACGAGCCCCAGCCTCGCCTCGAACGCCGGAGGTGTGCCCGGGTCGATCCGAAAGGTCAGCTCGGCGGCATGCGCGTACTCCTTTGCCGCCCGCACAAGAAGACTCTCGATCGCATCGGGTGACGAAGCCGTGACGCCGTAGATGAAGTTCGCGTCGTAGATGCCGGGGAAGTCCCGGTTCCGCACGAACACGGCACCCTCCGCTTCGAAGGTCTCGCTGCCCAGCGCCAGATTCCGCCAGTTCACGTCGAGCGCGTGCCGCAGGAGTTTTTGTTGCATCGGCGCAGTGTAGGCCATCTTCAATGGGTCACGTCCGGGGAAGTGAAGAGCCTCCCGGGCGAGGGGAGGCTCTTCGGGGTGCGGCGGACGGTGAAAGCTTGGCTATGCGACCGCTGCGGGGGCCGCGAACTGCGTGTCGATCTTCGCCGACGCGTTGAAGTAGTCCTGGATCGACTGGTTGAACCGGTAGAACGCGTCGCGCCGGTAGCCGTCGTGTGAGCGCGCGAGCCCTTCGGGCATGCTGAGGTCAACCGTGTTCAGCGTGTGCGTAAGGTCCGCCTTGCCGTTTTTCTTGATGTTCTCGATCATCTCCTGCCACTTGTCGTACGGCTGCTCGAGCCAGAAGTCCATGTCGCGCAGGTCGTTCTCGCCCGCCTCGCGTACGCCCGTGCACTCGAACGCCTCGAACGTCAGCTGGAAGATCTTGGCGCCGACCTTTACGCCGATGACGCTGTCCACCGTGCCCAGCGCCCGGAACTGCGGGTCCTGGTTCACGATGTTCTTGATGGTGTCAAACCACTTGACAGACGGGAACACTGTCATGGCTCTATCCTCTCCTGCGGGTTATCCCCGCCTAATCGACTAGCGTTGAAGGTATGCCTTCAGGTCCGGCTGCAGACGCTCAGACCGGTCAAGCGTAGCCCACTTCAGGCGCCCAAGGTACTTCCCCAGGGCCCACCCGCGCATCTCGTCGTACACCTGCAGCCCGTGGGCGATGTTGTCCTTGCCACCACCGAAGTAGATGGCGAACGCCTCGCGGGTTGACGGATCTTTCCTGTCGTCCTGGAGGAGCATTCCCTCGCCCTTGTCGAGATAGCGCTGGATCTCCTCGCGCCGCTCCGGCCGGTGAAGCAGCACGAACTTCAGGTGGGTGACGCCGTACGCGAGGTGGCGCGCCTTGTCCTGCATGCAGTGCGCGAAGATGTACTGCTCGGCCGCGTTCCGCGCGTACTTCTCGCCAAAGGCGTACTGCGCGAGTGTGATGCTATCGTGCAGGACCATCTGGATGGCCGCCATCTCCGTGAAGTTACGCGCATCCACGATCGACCGAAAAGCCCAACCTGAGGACTGCACGCCCAAACCGCCGCCGTTGGAGAGGGCGCGCTTACGGAACACCTCGACGGCCCGCACGTTCTCGAAGATGGTCGTCGCCAGGTAGAGCTTCACCTCGTGGTAGCCGTAACTGATCTCCGGCTCCCAGCGGCCCAGGACGTCGGCCTCCATCTGCTCCTTCTCGGAGATGTGTGTGCAGATCTGGCAGATCGCGCGCTCCAGGTCGTCGGCCAGCGGCTCGATGCTCGTCCACGGCACGTCTGTGGCGGGACGCCAGCGGCGCTGGATGGCCTCCTCGTACAGCCGGGCGCAGGCGTCGCTCCAGACCTCCTGCTTCTCGAAGATGGAGTACCCCATGCCCTCGACGCCGGGAATGGGCACGGCGCCGCGCGGCATCTCGGTCTGGTAGGGCCAGGTGTCAGGGATATCGCCGTACTTGCCGATGTTGATCGCTTCAAGGGTAAGGCCGTGCTTGGTGGGCCTGGCGCGCGTGTTCCATTCCGTCGGCACATCCATCCACGAAAGATCCACCTGGAAGCTCGCGCCGCCGGCGCCGCCCTGCTCCATGAACTGCTGCGCCTGCTCGGCCGTGACACCCATGTCCATGAAGTTAATGAGGTCGCTCTCGGCGGCGCCCATCGCGAGAGCGCGCTTGACGAGATCGATCGGCCAGTTCGCGTCCGCGGCCTTCGCCGTCAGTGCTTCCGATGGCTCCGGCCCTCCAACGGCCTGTGCGGCCAGGAACTGGCGCGCCTGGTCGGCGGTGACCCCCTGGTTCATGTAGCCGATGATCTGGTCGGCGGTGGCGCCGGTCGCGAGGGCCTGCTGGACCAGGTCATCCGGCCAGCCTTTCTCCTGAGCCCTGGCACGCAGATCGGCCGGGATCGTCGTTGTCTCCGCCATGCAACTCTCCTGAGCTTAGTTTAGCGGTCGCTTAGTTTCGCGCGGCCATTGTGTGATCGCCAGGTTCCGAAGATCAAGGGTGGTTCTGTTGCGAAAACGGGAAGCAAGCTCCCGAAACGCCCGGTCGCCAGCGGCCCTAAGCAGCGTCCGCGCGCTGGCGTGGGGCGACCAGCTGGGCGATCACGCCGGCGGCGCCGGTGGCCGGATCCAGCTCGAGCGTGTCAAATTCGGGCTGCACGTCGATGTCGAACGACTGCCCCAGCAACGGGAGCATCCGGCGCATCTTCTCGATGAGGGCGAATGTCTTGAGGCGGTCGAAGCCGTGCAGGATGGCCACGATTCGAATCTCGCCGTAGCTGAAGACCTGGGTATCGCCGGCGGCCGCCGAGAGCGAGGCCATGCAGGTCTCGCGGAACGTGGCGAGCGCGTCTCCCCTGGCCGATTGCCGCAGGTACTCGGCACCCACCAGGTCCACCATCAGGAACATGGGGACTTCGCCCTCGGCTACCATCGCATCGATCGTCGCAGCCAGCTCTTTCCGGACGTCATCCATATCGCGAGAAGTATCGGCGCGACACAAGCGTCACATTAGACGTACATGGCCTGCCGAGGGCATCCTGCCACCGGGCCGCCTAACCCGGGCCACGTGGCTCTCTGACCGGTCGCGCCCCCATCGGCTTTCGCCGACGCTATCTGATGTCCGCCGTCTCGCGCTCCTCTTCGGGTGCCGCTTCCTGAACCCTGGGACGCCGCATCGCCGTGTCCACGCCCATGCGCTTTATGAGGGGTCTCTGGAGGCCTGGGAAGAGCTGATTCAGCGCCAGCAGCGGGCGGATCGGTCCGGACACCACGAGCACTTCGCGCGCGCCGCGAATCGCCTTCAGCACACCATCCGCGACCCTTTGAGGCGAGACCTCGCGCATCATGCGCGGCGCTTTCTGGCCCCCGTTCGCCCACATCCCGGCTTCGCTCACAAACCCCGGGCAGACCGTCGCCATGTGGACGCCAGTGCCTTCAAGCTCGAACTGCATCGATTCGACGAGCCCCTGGAGCCCGAACTTGGTGGTCGAGTAGATGGAGTTGTACGGCGCGCCGCCCTTGCCTGCCATCGAAGAGACGTGCACGATCGCGCCTCGCTTGCGTTCGAGCATCGCGGGCAGCACGAGCTTCGAGAGGTGCACCGGCGCGCGCAGGTTTGTCTCGAGGATGCCGTCGACCTCATCGAACGACAGCTCTGTGAGCGACCCGGGGTACTCCACGCCCGCGTTGTTGACCAGGATGTCGATCGGGCCAGAACGCACGGCCGTCTCGATCAGCCGTTGGCGATCACCGCCGAGGGTGACGTCCGTCCCGACGCTCAGGGCACGAACGCCGAGGGACTCACAAGCGGCGCGAGTCTCCTCCAGCCTGGCGGCATCGCGCGCCGCGAGGACGAGGTTGACGCCCTCGCGCGCCAGCGTCTTCGCGATGTAAGGTCCGATGCCACGGGAGGCGCCCGTGACGATGGCGTTGCCGCCGCGTATGTCCTTCATGACCGCGCTCCTTGATTCATCCGGTGGGGCGCGATCGTAACACGCCGCGGCCGGCCAGATCTACGGCCACACGGATCGTGGCGTCGGGGGAGCATCTTGAAGGCGAGCATGCTGCATACTACGGCTGTCTGATCGTCAGCCCCGGCCGCGCAGGCGCTCGCGGTCGCGTTCCTTGTCGATCAGTAGCTGCACGTCCTGGGGCCGTGGAATACCGCCCAGGGTGAAGTCTCGGTTATCGGCGGCGGTCTGGCACACGATGTCCCCGAAGTTCATGGCGGTCTGCAGGAGCCCGCTCCTGACCACGGTCATGTCCTGGATGTTCACCAGGTCCGCGGTCGAGATTTTCAGTCCGAAGGGGTTGGGCTTGATGCAATCCACCACCCGCTGGTTCGTGACGACCCAGAGGTCGTTGTCGTACTGGTACCAGTTGAGGAAGATTCGGAGCGCCCATCCAACCACGTACACGAGGGCCACGACCCAGAAGATCATTGCCCCCCGGCCCCCGACGTCCCCAACCCTGAACAAGAGCCAAGCCGCGACGCCCACCGGAACGAGGGCCAGCACCGTCCAGAAGATCGTGCGGGGCCAGAGGTACATCCAGTGGCGCCGGCAGACCACGAGCACGTCCTCGTTCGATTGCAGCGGAAACGGCAAGTTGACCTTGCCCTGCCGCTGGCCTGCCCCGCCCGGTTCGGTCGCCATGCGTGACCTCCATCGCTGCCCGCCGGGCGCATGGTCGCATCAGCCGCGGTCGACTCGCAAGCGTAACGTCCAGGCACGCGGCAGACGGCCGGTGCGGTAGGATTCCTCGTCGCGGGTCCCCGAACGCAAGTCAGGGCACTGCCGATCGGCAACTTGACCGCATATCGCCGACTCGTCACGATCTCAGTAACGGACCTCGACAATGGAGGTGGCGGGATGACGGACCAGTTCAAAGACCAGGTGGTGGTGATCACCGGCGGGGGGCGGGGCATCGGCCGCGCCACCGCGCTCGAATTCGCCTGCGAAGGTGCGACGGTCCTGCTCGCGGGCCGCCGCATGGACGCCCTGGAGACGGCGGCGAACGAATGCCGGCATTCCGGCGGCAAGGCGGAGATCGTGCACTGCGACGTCGCTAAGGAGGAGGATCTCCGCGCGCTCATCGGCAGGGCGATCGCCCGTCACGGGAAGATCGACGTGCTCGTGAACAACGCCGGCGTGATCTCGGGTGGGCGGCTCGATGAGATACCGGGCGAGGACATTGGCCGGATGGTGGGCGTAAACATCTGGGCGCCCATCCGGCTGGCGCAGCTGGCCCTGCCGCACATGCGGGAAGCGAAGCGCGGCACGATGGTCAACGTCTCCTCGGTAGCCGGTCGTGTGGGTTTGCCCTACTACGCCACGTATTGCGCCTCCAAGTTCGCGATGCGCGGATTCAGCGAGGCTCTGCGGCGCGAGGTCGCGCGCGATGGCGTCCACGTCGTGGCCGTGTACCCGGGCCCGACGGCAACCGACCTGATGGAGAACGTCGAGGTGGACGGCCTGGGGCTCAGCGTTGCCACGGCCCAGCAGGTGGCGCAGGCGCTGGTGCGCGGGGTGCGGTGGCACCAGCCGGAGGTGTTCATCGGCATCGGAGAATCCATCATGTCCCGGTGGAACGACCTGCTGCCGTGGACCGTGGACTACACCGTCGACTTCATGCGCGAGCGGATGCACGCTGCCGTGCACAAGCAGCGCACCACCTAGGCAGGCGCGTGTTCGGCCGGCTCCTGCTACTCTTTTCAAACTGGTGAACCCACCCGGGAGGGAGTATGGCGACCGCGCGCATCAACGGCATCGACCTGTACTACGAGGAGCACGGCGACTCCGCCGCCGATCCCGTGCTGCTTATCATGGGTTTCACGATGAATGCGGGCGCCTGGATCGCGCAGATCCCCGCGCTTGCCGAGCGCTATCACGTCATCGCCTTCGACAACCGCGGCGCCGGGCGCACCAGCCAGCCGGATGGCCCGTACACCACGCGGCAGATGGCCGACGACGCGGCCGGACTACTCGATCACCTGGGCATCGCGTCCGCGCACGTCGTCGGCGCCTCGATGGGCGGCATGATCGCGCAGGAGTTCGCCGTCAACTATCCGGAGCGCGTGCGCAGCCTCGTGCTCGCCTGCACGACGCCGGGTGGACCGCGATCCGCGGGTTATCAGGCGATGATGGATGCCGGCGGCGAGGCCCTCGAGGCTGAAAGCCTCGAAGCGCTGATGACACCGGAGCGCCTGCAGGAGTCTATGCTGCTCGCCTTCACGCCTGAGTACATGGCCAGCCCGGGCCCCGCGTTCCAGCAGATGGCGGTCACGACGCTGCAGTTTCCCCAGACGCTGGAAGGCATGAAGGGCCAGCTCATGGGCATCCGGGCGCATGACACCTTCGACCGGCTCTCTCGCATCACCGCACCCACGCTTGTGATGGCGGGCACGGAGGATACGCTCGTCGATGCCGCGAACTCGCCCCTCCTGGCTGAGCGCATCCCCAATGCGGAGCTGCACATGTTCCCCGGCCTCCGACACGGCTTCAACGTGGAGAAACCCGACGAGGTCAACGCCAGTATCCTCGAATTCCTGGCGAAGCACGCTATGAAGGCGGCGGCCTGATGCGCGACCTCGCCACGCGCGCGCTCGACACCGCAGGACAGCGTGGCGCCGGATATGCGGACGTCCGCATCGTGCGCTTCCGCTCGGAATCCGTGGCTGTTCGCAACCACAACGTCGAAGCACTCACCTCGGACGAATCGCTGGGGTTCGGCGTGCGCGTCATCGTCGACGGCTACTGGGGGTTCGCCGCCAGCCACAAGATGACGCTGAAGGAGGCAGACATCGTCGCTGCCGAAGCCGTGCGTGTTGCGAAGGCTTCGGCACGCGTGCGCGGCCCCCGCGCCGATATCGGCCCGCCGCAGTCCGTGAGCGGTACCTACCGCACGCCGATCCAGCGCGATCCGTTCGCAGTCTCCCTGGACGACAAGATCTCCCTGCTGCTGGGCGTAAACCAGACGATGATGGCGGCCCCGAACATCATCTCCGCCGAAGGGAACATCTACAGCCAGCGCGAAGACAAGGTGTTCGCGAGCACGGAAGGCGCCTACATCGAGCAGGAGCTGTACGAGACCGGTTGCGGCCTCGAAGCTACCGCCGTCGACGAGGGCGAGGTGCAGAACCGCTCCTATCCCAACAGCGTCGGTCGCCACCAGGGCACCGAAGGCTGGGAGTTCATCGAACGCTACGATCTCGCCGGCAACGCCGCCCGTGTGGCCGAAGAGGCCTCGGCCCTCCTGCGCGCGAAGACGATGGAGCCGGGGACAACAACGGTCATCCTGGACGGCAGCCAGGTCGCGCTGCAGATCCACGAGTCGTGCGGACACCCCATCGAGCTGGACCGGGTCCTTGGCACCGAGGCAGCGTTCGCCGGCACAAGCTTCCTCACCACAGACAAGCTCGGTCACTTCATGTACGGGTCACCGCTGGTGAACATGACGGCCGACGCGACCATCCCGGGCGGGCTGGGCACCTTCGGCTTCGACGACGAGGGCGTCGCCGCGCAGTCGACGCCGATCGTCCGCGAGGGGCGGTTCCTTGGCTACCTCACCTCGCGCGAGACGGCGGCGGCACTGGGCCAGCGCAGCAACGGCACCATGCGCGCCGACGGCTGGAACCGCATCCCGCTGATCCGCATGACCAACGTGAGCCTGGAGCCCGGCGACTGGACGCTCGACGACATGATCGCGGACACTGAGGACGGCATCTATATGGAGACCAACCGGAGCTGGAGCATCGACGACAAGCGCCTCAATTTCCAGTTCGGCACCGAGGTTGGCCGCGAGATCAAGAGTGGCAAACTGGGCGATCTCGTGAAGAACCCGACGTATACCGGCATCACGCCCCGCTTCTGGGGCAGCTGCGACGCTATCGGCAACCGCGAGCACTGGGTGGCATGGGGCACCCCGAACTGCGGCAAGGGGCAGCCCGAACAGGTCGCGCACACCGGCCACGGCGCCGCTCCGGCGCGGTTCAGGAACGTACAAGTGGGGCTGATGAAGTGAACCGAATCCACGTATACCTGCTCGCTCTCCTCCTGCTTCCGGCGCTCCTCACCGCGACTCGCTCGGCGGCGGCCCGAAGAAGCTCGTCATCACCGAAGGCGGGTGCCAGAACCTGAAGTTCCTCCGCATGAAGCTAGGCCAGGAGACTCGGATCGTCCTGAACAACGAGCAGCACCACGACACGCAGGACGGCATGTCCCTGGTTATGGACCGGTTCCCCATGACGGTCACGGGTGATCCGCCTCCCCTGGTCACGTACGGCGCGGACTTCACCAGTGTCACTTTACGAACGAGTCCCGGCGAGACAGCCAGCGTGGACGTAAAGGCCTTCTCCACCGGCGAGTATCTGGCGAACTGCAACATCGCCCTCACGCAGTCCGACAGCAACCAGGTCATACAGACGAAAATCGCGTTCCAGATAACCGACGACTAGCAGGCCGCCCTCACACAGAGGCATCGATGCCGAAGATCATCGACTTCCACATCCATCCACCCGGTCCGGCCGGTCTCTCCACGCAGGCCCAGGCAGAGATGGCGGCGTACTTTCGCGGTGATCCCCCTCCCGCAACGACGGAGGAGATGGCCCACTACTACATCGAGCGCGATATCTTCGGCGTGCTGCTCGCGATCGACGACGAGACGGTGTCCGGCCGCACACCGATCCCGAACGACTACTTCGCCGACTGCGTGCGCCGCTGGCCCGATACGTTCACGGCGTTCGGCAACGTGGATCCCTGGAAGGGCGCGGCGTCGGTGCGCGAGGCAGAGCGTGTGAAAGACCTGGGCCTGAAAGGGCTGAAGTTCCACCCTTCCACGCAGGAGTTCTACCCGAACGACCGCCGCTTCTATCCGCTCTGGGCGAAGGCGCAGGAACTCGGACTCATCGTGCTGTTCCACACGGGCACGACGGGCGTGGGCGCGGGGCGGCCGGGGGGCGGCGGCGTTAAACTGGGCTACGCCCGGCCCATCCCGTACATGGACGACGTCGCCGCCGACTTCCCGGAGCTGAGGATCGTGATGGCCCATCCATCATGGCCGTGGCAGGAGGAGCAGCTGGCGATGCTCGTCCACAAACCGAACGTGTACATGGATCTCTCGGGGTGGTCGCCAAAGTACTTCCAGCCGTCGCTGATCACCTACGCCAACTTCATGATCGGTGACAAGGTGATCTTCGGCTCGGACTATCCCGCCATCACGCCGGAGCGCTGGCTTCGCGACTTCGAGCAGGCCGGGTTCAACGACGAAGTACGGCCGAAGATCCTGCGCGAGAACGCTGCCCGGCTGCTGGGCATCAACCCGTAGGCGCCCGTCTCAACCGGCCCAGGGTTGCGAGCGCTGGTTAACACGATTGCATCAGCGGAATCCACTGCACTGTGGCCCAACTAGGGCCTCATTGACGACACGGCGAGGACCATCGCGACGTCGAGCTCACGCTCGCGATGATGGCCGTCGCCGAAGACCCTGTGTACACGCACGTCGTAGGGCAAGCGCGCCCCTGCATAAAACTCGACGACGGCGGTCCCGTAGCGCTCTTGCTCCCGAAGGTTGGCACCGGTCCGGCGCTCGTCGAATTCCGGAACGAGTTGCTGACGAGAGTAGCTCCACTCGGGGATGATGTAGAGGATGAGGTGCCCGTTCTCGTCAGAGTGGGGTAACCATCGGGGCGCCTGAGCGGGCACGAAGAAATCGAACTTCAGAAAGCGATCGGTGTTGCCGTCCCGTAGCAGTGCCGCGTGGCCCTTCAGTGCGGCGAACCTCGGGATCCAGATGGAGCCACTCCGCACGTCGTAGAGCCCCGCGTGGGAGTAGCTGCCATCGAACTGATCCGTCGCGTACACGGTCAGGGCAGAGCTGAGGATAGAGGGGTCGCGCGCGAGCCACGGGCGCAGGCCGCGAGCCGCGGCACGCTGAACCCTACGGTTCGTGTCGGTCAGGCCCTGCATAAGAACCCCAATGACACGTGGGTCATCCGAACGAGGGACAGTTCTGCCGCCGGCTTTCGCCGAAATTCGATCCATGACGCCGACGCGGTCGCCGACCCGGGGGCTCGACAGCAGTCTCCCCAGTTCCTCTCGTTCGCTGTCGTCCATGCGTGCAGGATAGCGCGGAGCGGTAGGCGGCCTCGGCTCAACCTTCCCAACTCACATCGCCGTGGAGGTCGGCTGGGTGCTCCTTCGCCGCGAAGACTGCGTACTCGCGCTTTGCGGCGGCGATCGTGGTGTCGTCGCCGTGCCCCGGCAGGACCTTCGTCTCTTCCGGCAGAGGCAGCAGCTTCGCTGTGATGCTGCGGAGCATCTCCTGCAACGCGGCCGGGTTGTCGCTGCGGCCGGGCCCGCCCGGGAACAGCGTGTCGCCGGAGATCAGCACCGGCCCGCCGCCGGTCTTCACAAGAAGGCAGATGCTGCCGGCCGTGTGGCCGGGCGTGTGGATCACGCGCACCTTCGACTCACCGAGGACGATGTCGCTGCCGTCGGCCAGCGTATCGAACACTTTCTCCTTGTACGGCGCGCGATCTTCGTCGTGGCACCAGACCGGCGCGGCCAGCTTCTCCTTCACCAGGTCGATGTTCGCCCAGTGGTCCCCGTGACGGTGCGTCACCGCGATCATCTGTACGTCCGTGCCCTCGGCCCGAGCGATCGCCTTCGCGCTGTCGATGGGCGCGTCGACGAAGATCGACTGCTTCGTGCCAACGTCCACGATGATGTAGGCGTTGTTCGCGTACGGCCCCAGCGGGCCCACCTTGATAACGTCGGCCGGCATCGAAGACTCCTTTCAACATCTCTCGCGCGGGGATCCAGCACAGCACACCGGGCCGTGTCAGGCAAACCCGGCCGCCTGTCTCGAACTCGCCCCCTCTCGTAGACTCCCGTGCGTATGAGCCAGATCCCCGACGCGCTCTTCCGGCCCCGCAGCGTCGCCATCGCGGGCGCATCCTCCAACGTCGACAGCCCCGGGCACGACTACGTGCGCGCGATCCACGAGTTCGGCTTCGATGGCCCCATCTACCCCATCAACCCCCGCGCGCCCGAGATCCTGGGCCTGAAGGCGTACGCGGCGCTCGCGGATGTGCCAGCCGACGTCGATCTGGTCATCTCGTGCATTCCGGCGGACGGCGTCCTCGATCTCATCGAGCAGGCGCGGCAGAAGCACGTCCGGGTCATCATCATGTTCACCGGCCGGTTCTCCGAGACAGGAGACGCGGAGGCGGCGCAGCTCGAGCAGGAGGTGAAGCAGGCGGCCGCGGCCGCAGGCATCCGCATCGTCGGCCCGAACTGCATGGGCGTGTTCGACTCGACGTCCGGCCTCTCGTTTCGGCCCGACCTGCCGCGCTCGAAGGGCGGCCTCGCCTTCATCTCGCAGAGCGGCAACAACTCCGTCGAGCTGATGCTGCATGGCGCAGCGCGCGGACTCCGCTTCAGCAAGGTGGTGAGCTACGGCAACGCGCTCGACATCACCGAGGCCGACTTCTTCGAATACCTGGCGCACGATGATCAGACGCAGGTGGTCGGCGCGTACATCGAAGGCACGCGCGACGGCCGCCGGCTGCTGGCGGCGCTGCGGAGCTGCGCGGCGCGCAAACCCGTCGTGATCCTCAAGGGCGGGCGCACGAGCTCCGGTTCGCGGACAGCGGCGTCACACACAGCGGCGCTCGCCGGGCAGCGTCAGGTCTGGTCCGCCGTGCTGCGGCAGGCAGGGGCGGTCGAAGTCGCGACGTTCGACGACCTCATCGACATGCTCGTCGCCTTCGCCTTCCTGAGAAACGATGCGCAAGCCTCTGCCGGTGGCGCCTCCCGCCCACGCGTCGGCGTCGTCGGCGGCGGAGGCGGGCGCGCGGTGCAGTCGGCGGACGTGTGTGAGGAGGCGGGGCTCGCCGTGCCCAAGCTGCCGGACGAAATGCGCGCGACGCTGCGCGAGAAGGCGCCGCAGCTCGCCGACTGGGTCGACAACCCGGTCGATCAGTCGATCCTGGCCGGCAGCGGCTTCTCCGGCGCGCGCATCCTGGAGATGATGCTGGAGCACCCCCAGTTCGATGCGCTGATCGCCAACGTGGGCGAGGACTGGGTCCTCGGCCGGCCGGACGCCGTCGAGCGCATGGCGAAGCTCGTCGAGCGCTTCGTCCAGATCGGCCGCAAGTCACAGAAGCCGCTCGCCTTCGTGCTGGGCGAGGCCGACTCCACCGAGGAGCTGAAGTGGCGCGCCGTGAGCAGCGGCAAGCAGCTCCTCACCGACGCACAGCTCGCCGTCTATCCCACAGTCGACCGCGCCGCCCGCTCCCTCTCTCGATTTCTCGACACCGTGGATCCACGAAGCAACACGAAGAAACACGAAGGGGGAGGCCGACCGGCATGACTTCGGGCCCCGATCCTGCACCGGCGGAGTCACTCCTCTATCGGGAGGAGGTCTACGCCATCGTGGGCGCCGCTATGGACGTGCATTCGGAACTCGGGGTTGGGTTTCTTGAATCCGTGTACCACGAGGCGCTGGAACTCGAACTCGCGGCGCGCCACATTCCGTTCGTCTCCCGGGCCGCCCTTTCCGTTCAGTACAGGAACACTCGCCTAACCAAGGCGTTCCACGCCGATGTGCTGTGCTACAACAAGATCATCGTGGAATTGAAGGCGATGGACAGACTCGGGTCACTAGAGGGCGCACAGTTACTGAGCTACTTGAAGGCTCCGGGCTCCGCGTCGGTGTATTGATCAACTTCGGGTTCAAAGGCCCGCTGCAATGGAAGCGCCTCGTCCGGTGGTGGCCCATCCGCCTTGTCCCATCATTTCGTGTCGCTTCGTGTTCCTTCGTGGATCAACCTAACGCAGCATCTATCTCCGCGGCCGTTTCGGGGTATTTGGCGGCGAAGGCGCGGAGGAGGCCGAAGCAGCCGCTGATCATCATGTCGCCGTGGGGCGTCGCGAAGTACGGCTGGAGGCGGGAGCCGCGGATCTTGCCGCGCTGCGGGCCGGTAACGGCGACGATGCCGGGCGCGGACGAGTTCGGTCGGCCGTCGGCGTAGAACACGCCGTGGCCCTTGCTGTTGAAGACGTCCTCGTGCGGCAGCGTGCCCGCCAGCAGGCGCTCCGTGAAGTCCTCGATCTGCTCGCGCGAGATCTCGCCCGTGTGGTGCTCGTACAGCGAGACGATCCGCGTGCCTTGCAGGTGGAAGGCCAGCGCGTGCATGTTGCCCAGGTTCAGCACCGCCCGCGTTTCTTCGGCGGCCACTCGCGGATCCTGCAGCGCGCCCAGCGCCGCAGCCGGGCCCGTATCGAGGAACACAATCGGCACGCCTTCGTCCTGGCGGCGAGCCGTCGCCACCATGGTGCGGGCACGGGTCAGGTACTCCGGCAACTCCTGCGGCAGCATGGCGAAGGCCAGCAGGTCGTTCCGCGCGCCCACGACCCGGCGCAGGTGCTCGAAGCGGAAGAGGCGGTCGCTGTAGCCGGGCGGCGCGGCGCCGTGGTCGAGGCAGGCGAGAGCCAGACCGTCGAACTCGGGCGATACATCGAAAGCGGCGAGCGCCTCGCGGATCGCGGGGAGGTCCAGGTCCTTCAACTCGACGTGCTCGGCGTGAGGAACGGCAGCCGCCTGGTCGGGACTGACGACGCGGATGCCCATGCGGGCGACCTGCTCCAGGTCGTCGTCAAAGGTCTGCGCGGCTTCCGGGGTGGCATACGCGGCACCACCGGCGCGAAGGTGATCCTCCAGCGCCCAGTGGCAGGGGCCGCCGCCCTGGATCACGCCGGTCAGCACGACGGGACGGCTTCCGGCCGTGGCGTGGCGGATGCGGCCCTCGGCGATCTTCGTCGCGGAGGGCATCACCATCTTCACGCTGTTTTCCACGGGCCCGGCCGAGTCGAACAGGAGGATGTCCTGCGTACCGGTACCCATGTCGATCGCGAGAATGCGCATGGTTTCAGTGTAGTCGTTAGCCGTTAGTCGTCGGTCGTCGGTCGTCGGTCGTCGGTTCTGGCGAGGCGTCGGTCGAACGACCAGTGGTTCAATTGCTCGGCACTTTTGCCTTTCTCGTGGCGGTCGTTTTCTCCTTCCTGCCGTCAACGCGCGGCCTCGCAGATTCAATTGCTCGGCACTTTTGCCTTTCTTGCGGACTCCGCACCTCTCTCGGTCAGTCCTGCCCATAATCGGCGGCGGGGAGATGGCGAACGGCCGCTCCCGGCAGGACATGGGAGCGGCCGCTCACGTGGGAGGGAAGGGATAGCGGGTCGAAGAGCGCAACGCGCGGCAAACACCGCGCGACTTATGGGCATGACTGGTGCTAGTGGGCGCGCCCGCGACGCATCCATGTGGGACGCATGTCGTCGGCGCCGATGAGGCTGCCGGTGACGAACTGGTACAGCAGGAGCGCCGCGGAGATGAAGAGGACCAGCGACATGACGATGGCGAACTGCATGGGAGAGCCTCCTGTGTCGAACATGCGTACTGTAGAACGTCCGTGCTGGATTGTCAAGCCTTTTCAGAACAGAATTCCCACGAAGAAGGGGCCACCTCCGAGGAAATGGCCCCTTCCGGGTTTGGCAGTTTTCAGTCCTGACTAGCCGTCATCTCGCCGGCCCAGCGCCCTGCGAAGCGCCACCGCCAGCACGATGCCTACACCGAGCGTGGCGACCGAAAGGAGCCAGGTCCAGTCGTCGCCGGGCAGCGGACCATCCCCTCCCGTGAAGGGCTGCGTATTCAAAGATTTAACCGCCGCCGACGGCCACCTACGCGAGCCGACGGTGATGTTGAGAGCCGTCAAGTTCGGTGCCCAACTCGGCGCGCCCGACACTAGCACCTTGCCGCCCGCTCTCCGTAAGAATCGGGGCCCTTGCTTGTCATACAGACAGGAGGGGGCCGCGCGGGGCGGCCCGGGCGCTATGCTATCGTTTCATTCGACCGCGCACCGCCCGCCGCGCGCCGTCCTCCCGGCAGCGCTGGCGCCGCGATCCATTCCTCCCTCTCCGTCCACGGGGAGGGGCGGGGAGGGGTTCCTGTCATGGACGACGCCCTTTTGGTCAGCCGCGCCCGCGCGGGCGACCTCGACGCGTTCGGCCAGCTCTACGACGCCTACTTCAACCGCATCTACGACTTCTCGTGGCGGGTGCTTCGCGACGCCGACGAGGCCGCCGATGTCACGCAGGACGTCTTTATGAAAGCCATGCAGAACCTGCCTGGCCTTTCGAAGGCGTCCGCCTTCAAGTCCTGGCTGTTCACCATCGCCCACAACACTGCCGTCACCCGCGCCGAGCGCGCCGGGCGCACGATCCCGCTGCCGCAGCCCGTGCACGAGGAGGCATTCGGCGCCTTCGACGTGCCGGACCCGTCGCACCTGGCCGACCCGGAGCTGGCCGCGGGCGACGCCGAGCTGTCGTCGCTGGTGTGGGAGGCGGCAGCGGCGCTGAACCCGCGCGACTACGCGCTGCTGGATCTGCACGTGCGCCAGGGACTGGACAGCGCCGAGATCGCCGGCGTGATGAACGTGAGCAAAGGCAACGCCTACACGATGGTCAGCCGCATGAAGAACGCGGCGGCCGATGTGATCGGCAGTTATGTCGTCGCGCGTCGCGGCAGCGCGGACTGCGAGGCTCTTCAACAGACGCTGGCGGAGTTCGAGTTTCCGCCGTTCACGGAGCAGGTGCGCAAGGCGGTGGACGCGCACATCAAGGACTGTGAGACCTGCCGCAGCGCGCGCAAGCGGCTGACGGCGCCGCTGGAGATCTTCGGCGGGTTCGCGATGGTGCCGGCGCCGCTGGCGCTGAAGGGCGACATCTGGGGCAACCTCTCGTCGGGCTGGTACACCGGCGGTCCGGGCGCGCCGGGCGCGGGCAACCAGCCGGTGTCCGACGGCGGCCTGCCCGCCAGCCCCTATGCGGCCGACGGCATCGGCGGCGGCGGCGCGTTGCTGGGGATGGGCACGGGGGGCGGCGGCGAGGGCTGGGACCGAAACAAGGTGATGTGGTTCATCGGCGGCGTGGTGGGCCTGCTGCTGTTCGCCTTCGCGGGCGGCGCGCTCATCGCCGGGGCTATCGGCGGTGGAGACGACGACGGAGCGGGTGGCGGCAGCGCGACGCGCACACCAACGCCGTCGCGCACGCCCACCTCCGCCACGACCGCCTCGCCGGGCGTCATCATCCACACACCCACGCCCAACCTGACGCCCTCGGTCACGCCGCTGCCGAGCGAGACGGCGCTGCCCACGGACACCCCGACGATACTGCCGACGGACACGCCCGCGGCGACGGAGACGCCAACGCCCGCCGGGACGGCGACCCGGACGCCGCGCGAGGGGACGGCAACGCCAACCCCGGACGAGGAGACGGCGACGCCGACGAGCTGCCCCCCGCCAAATGGCTGCCCACCCACGCCGACGGACACGCCGGAAGCACCGATCCGGTAGGCCTCGTCCCTTGGCGAACTGGGCAAAACAAGCGAACAACTGGCCCGCGCCCCGCGCAGATTCCCCTAGTTGCGGCCGATGATTCTCCTAAGGGGGCGCCCCGCCTGGTGGGCGTGGCGTGATGGGCATGCGCGGGAATTCTTCCGCCGGCGCGGGCAAGCCGTCCTCGCTGGCATGGCTCCTGGAGCTTCCGCCGCACTCCGAACGCACGATGCGGATGGAGGCGCTGATCGCGCGCCTGCGGCTGTTGGTGGTGTTCGCCAACGTCATCGCGCTGACGCTGTTCCTGGACACGGACGGCTGGCACCTGGGCCTGACGTGGGCGCTGGTGATCTTCACGCTGGTATACGGCGGGCTGATCGTGGTGCTGCGGCCGTACCGGCACTGGATGGCGTTCCGGACCAGCATCATGACGGCGCTGGCGGACTCGATCGTCATCGCGATGTTCATCGCGGCGACGGGCGGGGACCGGAGCCCGTACTACATGCTGTACTTCCTCTCGCTGGCGGCCGTCGGCATGCGGTTCGAACTGCGGCAGGTGATGGCGGTATGCGGGCTGTACGCGGCGTCGTACTCCGTGGTGTACCTGTGGTCGTGGGACCCGGGAGGGGATGCGTTTGGGCAGCTGTTCCTGCGGTGCGCGTACATGGGGCTGCTGGCGGTGAGCGTGGGGCATCTGGCACGCGAGGAATCGTCGCGCAGCATGCAGGTGGAGGCATTCGAGAAGCTGAACCAGGAGAACCGCAAGCTGATGTCGAAGCGCGAGAAAGAAGCGCGCATCGACCGCCTGACGGGGCTGACGAACCGCGCGTCGCTGGAGAAGGACGCGCACAAGGCGCTGCGCCGCGTCCGCTCGACAGGCGGCTACCTGAGCGTGCTGTTCTGCGACATGGACCGCCTGAAGGCGATCAACGACGAGCTGGGGCACGACGCGGGCGACCGCGTGTTGCGCCAGGCCGGACACGCGATGAAGCGGGCGCTGCGCGCGCAGGATCTCGTCGGCCGGTACGGGGGCGATGAGTTCGTGGTGGTGCTGCCGAACCTGACGCGCGAGACGGCGTTCGAGCGGGCGGACCACCTGATCCTGGGGTTCAAGCAGATCAACGAGATGCTGCCTGAGGACCTGCACATCGGCCTGAGCGTCGGCATTGCGACGTATCCGTTCGACGCCGAGGACTATCCGACGCTGGTGAAGCTGGCCGACCAGGCGATGTACCTGGCGAAGCGCGACGGCGGCAACCGCGTGCGCACGGCCAACGACCTGCGGCTGTTCTGGGAGACGATCCCGCGGACGGCGTGAGCGTGGCAGCCGGTTAGCTCGTTAGCCGGTTAGCTCGTTAGCCGGTTAGCTGGTTGGCCGTTGGCTGGCACCTGGTCCATGCAAGTGCGGAGGTACTTGCGGAGGCCGGCGACCACGCGCGGCGCCCGCATCTCCTGCACGAGCTCCAACCGCAGCTCGGGAGCATCCGGGCCTCTGCGATCGAGCTCGATGAGCTGCAGCCAGCCATTAAAGGCATGCGCGGCTTCCCAGAATCGCAGGCGCGAGGTGTCGATCGGCAGGCGGCGACGATACGCGGAGACGTGCCTGCGGCGGAACAAACCACGCACGCCAAGAAGGAGCGTACGCTCGGCGCGGCTGGAGGCGAGAAGCGGCGCGAAAAAGAGCAGCGCGGCTGTGCGAGCGACATCGGAGTGACGATCACCGAGAGCCGCCTCGGACCAGTCGATCACCGTCAGCCCACCCCCCGGCCCCGCGAGGACGTTCATCGGGTGGAAGTCGTGGTGGCAGATCGCCGGCGCTTCGTCGCGCGCCCACGAACTGTGCTTCGCGAACCACGCCAGGGCGCGGTGCATTTCATCCGGATCCTCCGGCGCGATCCGCTGCTGCCAGTCGGCGATCCTGTGCTCGATCAGCGGCGCCTCGTACGGAAGCGGACAGAAATCCACGGGGATGCGGTGCAGCGCCGCCTGTGCATCCGCCATCCTCTGAATCAACTGCAGCGCGGAGAGCGGGCGTCGGCGAACCGCGTCGAGCACGGTTCCGCCGGGAATGCGCACCGTAATGGTGAAGGGCAGCCCCAGGGCGTTGCCGCCGGACGTCTCCAACCCGAGGGGGGCGAGCGCAGGGAATCCGTGCCGGATGACGTAGTTCTGGATCGCCGTCTCTCGTTCGATCACCGGCCCTGCATCGACGTTCGGCAGCAGGCGAAGGACAAGCGGGACTGACCACTCGGCGGAAGGCGCCTTCGTGAGCTGAAACGAGTAGATGAAACTCGACGTACTGCGGCCGAGGGGTTCGGGCCGGGCGGCGTAGTCCACGGCCGGCTCGCCGAGGAAGGCACGCAGGTAGTCAAGGAGGGCGGGAGCGACGTGGCGGGCGCTCGCGGGGTCGAGTTCGGCAAGCATGATGGGCACGAGTCTAGCCGAACGGTCACCGCGATCGCGTGCCGCGCGCGCTGCGGAAATCGCAGAGTCTCCAACGCGGAACACGCGTCTTACTGCGGGCACAGGCGTAGGCGGGGCGCCTGCTCCATTTCATATCCCTAATCGAGGAGGCCCAGGAACTGGTGCAGGATGCGGGCGGTGGCGCCCCAGATCAGGTGATCGCCGAACCGGTATGAGTAGGCCATCATCTCGCGGCCCTGGTAGGTGCCCAGCTCGGCCACCAGGTTCGCCTCGTCGCGCAGGTGGTCCAGCGGCACTTCCAGTATCTCGGCCACCTCGATCTCGCTGTGGGCGAAGGGATAGGGCCCCGGCTGGGTGATGCGCCCAACGAACGGGCGCACCAGGAAGTTCGAGACCGTGATCAACTCGTCGAGCTGGCCCATGAGCTCCACGTGGTCCATCGCGACGCCGATCTCCTCGAAGGTCTCGCGCACGGCGGTGTGGGCGAGGTCGGGGTCGGTGTCGTCGAAGGCGCCGCCGGGGAACGAGATCTGTCCCTTGTGATGCTCCACCAGCTCGGACCGGACGGTGAACAGCACCTGCGTGCAGCCGTCGCTCTCGTACAGGGGCAGGAGTATGGCCGCGCGCGGCAGCGTGTCATCCGTGATGTATTGCGGCTCGTGGGTCGCTAGGCGCGCCCGGATCGTCTCGATCATGCGGGCATTGTAGTCGCCGGTTGGCGGTCGTCAGTCATCGGTCGTCTTCCGGCGGGAGCGTTCTCTTCAGTTATTGAGGAGGGGAATGGAGCGCTTTCTCGCGTCGGCTGAGAACCAGGCGTAGACGCGTTCGCGCACCGGCGTCAGAGCGGCGAGGGCGCGGTCGTCGGGCGCGGGTTCGATGAGCGGGGCGAGGCCGCAGAACGCCTGGCGCAGGCCGTCGTACTCGGCACGCAGCGACGTGAGGCGGATATCGGAGGCGGGCTGGGGCAGGTGCGAGAGGGTGACGCGTGCCTTGCGGGCATCGTCGCGGTCGATCTGCGCGAGCCCGGCATCGATATCGGCGAGCAGGTCGCGGAGCTCGCGGTTGGCGTCGGTCAGGTCCTGGGCGGCGGAGTCGAAGTCCCGCAGCGCGATACCGAAGAGCATCTGGGCCGGCATGAACTGCGCCTGCGCATAGGACGATGTCAGCTCGGGAAAGAAGTGCGTGGCCACGCCGCGCTGCAAGGCCTGGATGACTTCCTCGGGATACGGTCTCACTTGATCAGCTCCAGCAGCTCTGCTTCCACGCCGGGATTTACGAAGGCCGTGAGGGCCAGCAGCAGATCGGACGTCTTCCCCTCAACGATCGACCTGGTGCCGGTGATGAAGATGACCGCGAACTTCACGTTGGAGAAGACCTCCCAGAACTTCAGCGCGTCCGGGTCGACCTTTCGGCCGCTGGCCTCCTCGTACATGCGCACGAAGTCCTCGCGCTCGCACAGGCCGCCGACGAGATCGTTGCGAGCCCAGCGCCAGGACTTGATCATCAACCAGCCCAGGTCTTCGATGGGATCGCCGACGTGCGCCATCTCCCAGTCCAGGATGCCGGTGATGCCGGACTGCGGGTCGTAGAGGAAGTTGCCCGTGCGATAGTCGCCGTGCACCAGCACCAGCTTCTCGGGCGGAGGCGGCAGGTGGCGCTTCATCCAGTTGAAGGCGAACTCCAGCACGGGCTGCGGCTCCAGCGCGTCCTGCCGCATCGTGCGCTCCCACTTTTCCACTTCATACAGCGCGCTCTGCTCGCGCGACGTCGGGCGCTCCAGCGACGGGATCTTGCTGATATCGGCGTCGTGGATGCGGGCGAGGATCTCGGCCTTCTGACGAGCGATCTTCGGGCGGATCTCGGCGAAGGCGGGCGAGGTGGCAAGCGCGGAGGCATCGGTAGCGCCAGAGAGGCGGCCCATGATGAAGGTCGGGCGGTCCAGGGCGGTGCCCTCGCGGTCGATCCAGTGGACCAGTGGGACGGGGATCTCCGCGCCGCCGAGAGCGCTGTAGATGTCGTATTCCAGCAGGTTGTTGTCGGACAGGAGGCTGGCGGGCGGGTCGCGGCGGGCAATGAAGCTGCGCTCGATGACGGCGCCGTTCTCCGACCAGGCCGCGTCGAAGGACCAGGTCTCGCGCGAGGCCCCACCGAAGATCCGGGCGACGTTGGCAACGCGCAGCTCCGCGACGTGCGGCATCTGCGCGCGCAGGTAGGCGGCGAGCTGATCCTCCCTCACGGCCTTAATGTGTCCCGGGACCCGCCGGGGGTCAAGTTCCGATCGGCCCGGGTGGTAGCACCCGCCGCGGCAGCCGGGGTCGCTACGCAGGGGCCGCCCGGGTGCCGATATCTAAGCAAGCGACGCGCGGGATCGCAGCCACGCTCATGAGGCGTATGCGATTCTGATGAGCCAGCAGTACGTGCAGGGCGAGCATGACCGTTCCCGAAGCAGCGCATGAGCAGGACGGCACCCGATCCGCCTCCGAACAGATGGACCGCTATCGGCGGCTTTGGGAGACATCCAGCGACGCCATCGCGATCATCGATGAATCCAGCACGATCATCGCGGCGAGCCCGGCCGTCGAAACCGTGTTCGGATACAAACCGCACGAGATCATAGGGCAGGACGTGGCCATCCTTCAGGCGGAGCGGCTCCGCGAAGCCCATGCCGAAGGATTGCGGCGATACCTCGGAACGGGCGAACGGCAGGTCGACTGGCACTCGGTCCAGGTGAGCGGACGGCGCAAGGACGGCAGTGAGTTCCCGCTGGAGATCTCCTTCAGCGACGCGAGCGCGGACGGCCGGAGACTCTTCGCCGGCTTCATGCGCGACGTGACCGCGCGCGTGGCGGCGGAAGACGCGCTGCGCCGGAGCGAGGCCCGCTATCGCGCGCTGGCGGAGAACGCGTTCGACCTGGTGTGCGAGCTGGGGAACGATGGCCGCTTCGTATACGTGAGCCCCAACTTCAACCGGATCCTCGGGTACGAGCCGGGAACACTGATCGGGCGGACGCCGTTCGAGCTCATGCACCCGGAGGACCGCGATCGGGTGGCGGAGCAGTTCGCGAACCTCATCACAGAGGTGGGCGAACCGGGGAGCACGGCCTTCCGCTTCCTGAACGCTGCCGGCTCGTGGTGCTGGCTCGAGGTCTCGGCCAACCTGTTCGAACCCGTGGGTGGTGGCCGCCACGCCGTCGTGGTTGCCCGTGACATTGGCGAGCGACAGGCGATCGAGCTGGCGCTCCAGAAGAGCGAAGAACGCCTGCGGACGTTCGTCGAGAACGCGCCCGTGATCATGTTCGCGACGGACGCCGACGGCGTCTACACGCTCTATGAAGGAAAGGACACCGGCCGCTTTGGCCTGCACTCCGACGAGCGTGTCGGCCGCAGGCTGGCCGACGTCCACCCGGACGAGCCCCGCGTCATCGAGAACCTCGCGCGGGCGTTAAACGGCGAGGTCTTCAGCGACGCCTTCTCGACGAACGGCTACCACTTCGAGGTGCAGCATGCCCCTCTGCGCGACGAGACCCGCGCCATCAGGGGGATGATCGGGGTCATCGTCGACGTCACCTCGCGCGTGCACGCGGAGGAAGCGCTACGGGCGAGCGAGGATCGATACCGCCAGATCTTCGCCAATCACAGCGCCGTGCGCTTCATCATCGACCCGGAAGCCGGCGTCATCGTCGAAGCCAACGACGCCGCGTGCGAGTTCTACGGCTACTCGCAGGAAGAGATGACGAACAAGCCCATCGCCGAGATCAATGCGCTCTCTTCCGAAGAGGTGCAGGAGAAGATGCGCCGCGTCGTGGACGAGAAGCTTACCTTCTGCAGCCTCCCGCACCGCCTGGCCTCCGGCGAGATCAGGGACGTGCACGTGTACACCGGGCCGGTGGAGGTGGACGGGAGGACGTTGCTCTTCTCGGTTGTGCACGACGTCACCGAGCAGCGCAGGGCGGAGTCGCTGGTGACGGCGCAGCGCCATCTGCTGGAAATGATCGCCGTCGGCACAAGCCTGGAGGACATTTACGAGGAGCTGGCGCGGATGGTGGAACGCCACGCGCCGGGCGCGCTCTGCTCCATCCTCCAGACCAGCAGCGACGGCACGCGGCTGCAGCACGCCGCGGCGCCCAGCCTGCCCGATGCCTACAATCACGCCATCGACGGGGTCGCCATCGGCCCGGAGGTCGGCTCCTGCGGCACAGCGGCCTACCACAACCGCGAGGTGGTCGTGACGGATGTCGAACACGACCCGCTGTGGGCCGATTTCAAGGACCTGGCGCTCTCGCACGGGTTGCGCGCGTGTTGGTCCACGCCTATCACGTCCGCCACCGGGACCGTGCTGGGGACGCTCGCCATCTACTATCGCGAGCCGCGAGGTCCGTCCGCGTTCGAGCGCGAACTGGTCAGCGTCGCGACGCACGTCGCGGGCATCGCCATCGAGCGCCGCCACTCCGACCAGGCGCTGCGCAGCCGCACCGCGGAGCTCGAGCGCATGTACAAGCGCGTCGTCCGCACGCACGCCGACCTGGAAGAGTCGAAGCAACGCCTGGAGGAGAAGTCGCGGCTGTTGGAGATCGCGCTGGATACAGAGCGTGAGCGGGCGCGCCGCGATCAACTTACGAACTCGCTGAACCACGCGGCGATCACAGAGATGGTGCGCGATATCGTAGAAATCAAGGCGGACGTGCCCCACGCCATCGCCATGGTGGACGTCGACGGGCTGAAGGTCGCGAACGACACCTATGGGCACCAGATCGGGGATGCGGTCCTCGTGAAAGTCGCCTCAGTGCTCGCCCGGCCGGGGGCCACCGTCGGCCGGTACGGCGGCGACGAGTTCGTCGTCATCATTCCCGGGGCCGACCGTGCCGGTGCGGAGCAGTATCGACAGGACGTGCTGGCGGAGCTGACGAACGCGGGCCTCATCGACCCCATGACGGGCGCGCGCGTGCCGGTCGTGGCGAGCATTGGCCTCGCGATCTACCCGGACGAGGCCGATTCCGTGGAGGACCTCATCCGCCTCTCCGACAGTGCCATGTACCAGTCACGGCGGGCGCGGCCATCCGGCGAGGGCACCGTGCTGGCGCGGCCGTTGGGCGGAGACCGCGCCGCGCGGATGGTGGGAGAGCTGGTGCCGCTGCTCACGTCGCCCGGCAAGCTGCAGGACAAGCTGCGCCTGGTTGCCCACCGGCTCTCGGTGGGTGCGGGCTACGACGGCGTGAACTTCGTCCTCTCAGATGAAGAGCAGGCGGGCATGGCGTCGAGCTCCTTCGCCCGCGTTCCGGAGTCGTTCATCGAGCAGTGGAACACGCGCCAGCGAAGCAACGTCAACCGCGAGATCGCCGACGTGGTTGCGCGCACGAAGCGGCCGCTGATCATGGAGGACCTGGAGACCGACCCGCGCCTGGACGACTCCGAGCGGGAGATGCTTGGCCAGGCGGGTCTTCAGTCCGCGCTGGTGGCGCCCATGATCTGGGAGAACAATCTGATCGGTGTGCTGACGGTGGCCAGCACACGGAAGAGCGCGTTCAGCGTCCGCGATGCGGAGTTCGTGGCCGCGGTGGCGACGCAGGTGACCGCCATCGTGCGGATGTCTTCGCTTCTCGATCAACTCCGCACGTCCACGTCGCAGCTACGCCAGGCGCACGAGGGCACCGTGTTGATGCTGGCCAGCGCCGCCGAAGCCCACGATGCGACCACGGGACGGCATCTCTCCCGCGTGCGCGAGATCAGCATCGCCCTGGCCGGCGAGCTGGGCTACGAGGAGGACGCGGCGCGCGCGCTGGGGCTGGCGGCGACGCTTCACGACATCGGCAAGATCCGCGTGCCCGACTCCGTTCTGGGCAGCGCGCTGTCGCTGGCCGAGGCCGAATGGGTGTTAATGAAGCAGCACACCATCTGGGGCGGCGCGTTCCTGGCGGGCCAGGCCGGATTCGAGCTGGCGGCAGCGGTGGCCCGCTATCACCACGAGCGCTGGGACGGCACCGGCTACCCGGACGGCCTGTCCGGCACGGCGATCCCCGAGGGCGCGCTCATCACGACCGTCGCGGACAGCCTCGACGCCATGACCAGCAATCGGCCGTACCGCTCTGGCCGGCCGCTCGCGGACGCAGTCCAGGAGATTGTCCGGTGCTCCGGATCCCAGTTCAGCCCCCGTATCGTGGAAGCCCTGGTGCGGCTCTACGAGAGTCATCAACTCGACTTCGTGGAGACCCACGGCCACGACGACGCTGAACACGAGACCCTGGCGGCGTAGCCGAAGCGGCCGGTGAAGAGTTCTCAGTCATCTGTCGTCAGTTCTTAGCGGGCGCGCGCGAGGAGCCGGCATTCCCAGAAGGGGACTGCCAGCCGACCGCTTTGTAGAAGATCTCTCAGGGGTCGCGTCTCGGGTCGCGACTTGGCGGCCCGACGACTGACGAGTAAGAACTGATAACTGATCGCTGACGACTGAGAACTGACGACTGACGACTGAGAACTGGAGAGTGGCGGAGGGGGAGGGATTCGAACCCTCGACCCCGGTTACCCAGGGTAAGCGCTTAGCAGGCGCCCGCACTAGACCACTATGCGACCCCTCCGGGGGTGGCTCATTCTAACGAACGCGGCCGTTCCCGTACGAATCGCCCGCGCATGGCCGTGCCGCGTTCGCGGTAGGCTGACTGGGTGAACCCTCTCCAGCGCCTGTTTCGTCTCTTCGCCAGCCCGGCCTCGGAGCCACGTCCCGACGACCTGGTGCTGCTGGGCCGACCCACAAGCGAGGCGGAAGCGGAACTGTGGCGGAATATCCTCTCGCAGTGGGGGGTCCACTCCCTCATCAAGAACGTGAGCGCGCTGGCCTACATCCGTCTGGGCGACATGTTCGAGGTCTGGGTGCTGCAGCACGACCTCGAGTACGCCCTCGAACTGGTGGGCCTCGGAGACGGGCAGAACCTGCCTGAAGACCAGGCGGTGCACGACGGCACCGGTCAGCAGCCCTGACTCCGGACACCCGAGCACCCGCTGCCCGGCGTCACGACACCCCACCTGCGCGCCACGATTCCCTCCGGCCGCGGGGCTCGGCACCCCGATTCATCCCGATGCGCCCTAAGGAACATAGGGGGACTCCCCTACGGTTTTCGAGGGTTTTCCCCTATGCCCACGGGTGATCCCTGCGGGGCATAATCGCCAGCGTTCAGGAGGTCACACTCATGCCGGACGTAGGGACACGGGCGTGCGTACACCACTGGGTGCTGTCGGTGCCGGACGAGGAAGTTGTCCGCGGCCGCTGTAAGCGTTGTGGGGCCACGCGGGAGTACCCGGCCAGCGTCGAGGGCGCCAGCCGCGAGGGCGTGTACGAGGAGGCCGCTTCGCTGAACAAGTCGAATTCGCTCCTGCCCGAACTTGGGGGCCGCAAGGGGCGAGGGAACTAGTGGAGCACTGATCATAAGGGATACCCTTAGGGGCCACCCTTAGGGGAATCCCCTATGACCGGTGCTGAACGGAATCAGGCTCCTGCCCTACGGGCGGGGGACGAGAGCAAGATCAGGGAGGAAGAGCTCAGATGGTCAACGGAACGGCACCCCGCCAGTTCGCCAGCCGCATCAAGGTCCTCATCGTCGATGACCACGCGGTCCTACGGCAGGCGCTGAAGCTCCTGCTCGAGGGTCAGCAGGAAGTCGACGTCGTGGGCGACGCGGCCAACGGCCGCGAGGCCCTGGAGGCATGCGAGCGCCTGCACCCGGACGTCGTCCTGATGGACATGGTGATGCCCGGCCTCAACGGCCTCGAAGCCACGCGACAGATCCGCCGCCGCGTGCCGAAAGCTAAGGTATTGATCCTCACCGGCTACATGGAGGACGAGCAGATCCTCGCCGCCCTGCGTGCCGGCGCGAGCGGGTACGTGGTGAAGAAGAGCGACGTGGAGGAGCTGCTGCTGGGCATCCAGACGGTGCACCGCGGCAACACCTACTTCAGCAGCGCCATCAGCGAGGGCGACGCCGTGCAGGACTACCTCTGGCAGGCGAAGAAGCCCGAGTCGAAGACCGGCTACGACCTGCTAACGAGCCGCGAGCGCGAGGTGCTGCAGCTCATCGCGGAGGGATACAGCAACCAGAAGATCGCCCAGGAACTGTTCATCAGCGTCAAAACGGTGGAGGCGCACAAAGCGCACATCATGTCCAAGCTCCACGCCCAGAACCGCACCGACCTCATCCGCTACGCGATCCGCAAGGGCATCGTGGGGCTGGAGAGCGGCCCGGAGCTGGGGGGCGAAGGCCCGAACGTGGAGCAGGCGGTCGGTTGATGGCGATGGCGAACACACACACATCCCGCGAGAAGCAGCCCATGAAGGACCTGCGCGCCGCCATCGAGGAGATCGCCCACGCGCAGCCGGACCAGCTCCGCGATGGGTACCTGAGCCGGCTGCGGCGCCTGCTTCGGCTGCGCCGGGACCACTTCGATGAGCTGAACGAGCAGGGATTGCGCCTGCTGGACCGGTCGATCTTCGCGGCCTACTGCGACTGCCTCGACATCGGCCAGGGCGACTCGGCGCGAAACATCTTGAAGGACGTGCGGCTGACGCTTTCACTCCCGCACAAGAAGTAAGACCAGGCGCCGCACCCAAGATTGGGTGCGGCGCCGCCATTCACCCCCAGCAGGCGGCGACCGCGCGGCGCGGATCGCCAACGCCAGGGACGGCAACCATGATCGGCCACAAGACCATCCTCATCGTCGATGACGAGCCCGTCGTGCGGGCGCTCCTGCGCGTCGTGCTGGGGCCGACAGCCGCGCGGCTCATCGAAGCCGCGGACGGTAGCGAGGCGCTCGAGATCGCATGGCGCGAGCAGCCGGACGTGGCGGTCATCGACGTGGGGCTGCCGCGGTTGAGCGGTGTGGACGTGTGCCGGGCGCTTCAGACGAACCCGAACCCGCCGGCGGTCATCCTCATCACGGGCAACGTCTACGCGGAAGAGCTGGACGGCTGCGGCGCGGAGGACGTGTTCCCGAAGCCGTTCCAGCCGCTCGAGCTGCTCGACGCCGTCGAACGATGCCTGGGCGTCGTGGCGGCCACGCCGTAGCGGCTACGGACAGAGGCCGCCGTGGCCAAGCGCCAGGCCGGCGCTCGCGTACCGCCAGTCCGGGGACCACTGCGGTTCGGTGCCAGCCGGCAGGACCGCCCGGTATTCAAGCGTATCGAGTTCGATCAACGCCTTCGCACCGAACGCTCCCACCGCCAGCTGTCCGTCATCAGTGAAGTCGTCGACCCACAGCGGCTGCCTGAGGTCCGCGATCTCGCCCGTTTGCCGATCCAGGACCTTGGTCGTGCCTTGAGGCTGGCCACAGTACGCATCGGTCCACGCGACGTGTCGGTCATCGGCAGTCAGCGGCCAGTTCGCGTAGTTCCACCGCGACGTCGCGATGAATGTTGCCTTCCCGGTCGCGATCTCGATGAGAAACACATTTGTTGTGCCAGACGGGAAACCAGTTTCGTCAGCCGGACCTGCAAGTTGCACTTCCGTTGCCGCCGCCACCCAGCCCGGGCCGGCAGGAACCGCCCGGTACGCCTCAACATTCAGTAGTAATTGGCCGGTCGCCGGATTCGTCAGATACCAGGTGCTCACCTGAGACGGCGTGTCACGAAGATACTCCTGCCGGAGTTCATAGCCGTCGGGCGTGATGACGAGATCGAACCGTTGCGTGCACGTTACAAAGTCGGCTCTGGTATGTGCGCCCGTGTTTACGTCGACAAGCGTACCGGGCCCGAATTCGGTCGGCGGGGCACGGTTCGGAGCCGCCGTCGCGTACATCCTCGGCGGCCTGAGCGCGACCGTGTGGCCGTCCTTCCAGCAGGCGCTGCGCGCCAATCCCAGCGACTGCCGTTCCATGGTGCGCAGGTCCAGTAGCATCGCCTCAAGTGTCTGGCTGCCGGCCGGCCCGCTCAACCACACCATGTGCGTGCTGTCCGCGTTGAAGAGACCGTTGTTTCCGGGGCCAAGGTTTGTCTCCGTCATCGACTCTACGTCGTAGACGACCGTGCTGGTGCGGTCGACCGGCTGAAACGGCGAGGGCGGGGCCTCGGGCAGCGCATATAGCGTCGTGGCCGGTGGGTCACGGGGATCCGTAAACAGGCCGGTGACCTCGACGAGGGGCGCCATTTCGAAATACGGAGGGCTCAGGGGTGTCGCGACGGTCTCTGTCGACAGCGGCCGTGTCGGCGCCGGCTCTTCGCCGTCGTCACCACACGCAGCGGACAAGATGGCTGCGACCGCGAGCATCGCGATGAGCACACCGACGCGGTTGTCCTCCATGCACGCAGTCTACGTCGCTGTGGCGGCGAGCGATCTGACGCGCCACTGATACTGCGCTGAGAGCTGCTACTCCCCGCCCTGCATGCCCTGGGCGAGGAGGACGCCGTTGTGGATTAGGAAGCTGCGGACGGTGTTGCCCCACTTCCCCTTCTTGAACCGCGAACCCTCAACCGACGCCTGGAACTCGTCGATCAGCGCCGCGAACTTCTCGCGGCCCTTCACGCGGATGCGCTTCTCGCCGTCCTTGATCATCGTCGTGCCCTTGATGATCTGGTCGGGATCGACGTTGGCGAAGCGGCAGAAGGCCTCGAGGATGGGGAGGCGTTCGGGGTCGTCGGTTTCGGGATCGCCGCCCCAGTGCTGGCGGAGGCCGTCGAACCAGGTCTGGACGGTGGCGTAGTCGAGCATGGGGCGGAGGGCGACGGGAGAAACAGGTGCTTCGGCTTCGGTCACAGTCTTCCTCGGAGAGGCTCACGACGTAGGGACAAAGCTTCAGCTCCGTCCCATGCGGTGTTCGGGACGGAGCTGAAGCTTCGTCCCTACGTTCCTGTGCAAGCTGCTACATGGGCAGGCCGTACTTTTCGGCGAGGCGCTTGATCTCCGCGATGCGCGCGGGATCGTTGGGTTTGGCGGGCTCCTGGATCAGCTTGGCGGCCTTCAACTCCTCGACGACCTTCGGGTCGCGCGGGAACGGCTTGCCGTACTCACCCAGGAAGTACTGCTCCTCGAACGGCGGGCGGGGGCGCTGGCCGCCGGCCTTTGCGTCCTCGGCGGGATAGCCGACCAGGATGGTGTTGATGGGCACCCAGTCGTCGGGCGTCTTGAAGACTTCCTTCAGGGTGGGGCCGTTGAGCGTGACCAGGCCCACGCCCAGGCCCTCGTCGACGCCGGTCAGCAGCGCCTGGCAGACGGCGACGCCGACGTCGAACGAGGCCGCGCGGTGGTACACGGTCTCGAACATGGTCATCGGCTTCAGGATCTGCGGGTACACGAACTCATCGACGAACTTGTGGCTCCAGCCGTGCGTTGGGGCCAGCGCGCCGACGTCGACGAGCTGCTTCAGGGGCCGGCCCTCGTTGCGTTGGACGACGCCGGCGTCGAGGAAGAAGTGGATGTGCACGGGCGCCATCTCGGTATTGAGTCCGGCGACGGGTGTCTTCAGGCGGTTGAGCTGGTCCTCTGTCAACTCGTCGCGAAAGCCCACGACGGCCTTCGCCCACTGTGCGTTGACGGCGCAGGAGGCGACGCGCGCGGCCTCAAGCATCTTCTGGATCTTCTCACGCTCGACGGGACGGTCGGGGTCGAAGAACCGGATCGAGCGGCGGTTCCCGAGGACTTCCTTGAACTCCATGACAGCGACCTCCGTAATCGTAAGTGCGAGCCGATGTGCGCGGGCGCCCGGCCATTGTGATTCCGGTCAAAGCCAGCGTCAACGGGCCATCGGACACTACTAGAGCCTACGCTTGGGATCCGCTATTCGTTATGCATTCCTGAACTTCTCGGCGCTTCGCGCCCCTTCCAGCCTCATCATCACCGGGAGATCACGATGACGCACAAGATCGCAGTACTGCCTGGCGACGGCACCGGCCCGGAGGTCGTCGCCGAGGGCCTGAAGGTGATGGAGGCCGTCGCCGCGAAGACCGGCCTGAAGTACGAGCTGACCCACTACGACCTGGGCGGCGAGCGCTACCTGCGCACCGGCGAGATCCTGCCCGACGGCATGGTCGACGAGCTGCGTGGCTACGACGCGATCTTTCTCGGCGCCATCGGGCATCCCGACGTCGCGCCCGGCATCCTCGAGAAGGGGCTGCTCCTGCGCCTGCGCTTCGAACTGGACCAGTACATCAACCTGCGGCCGGTGAAGCTGTACGAGGGCGTCGACTGTCCACTGAAGGGCAAGGGCCCGAAGGACATCGACTTCGTCGTCGTGCGCGAGAACACCGAGGGGCTGTATTCCGGCGCGGGCGGGTTCCAGTACAAGGGCACTCCGCAGGAGGTCTCGACGCAGGTGCACGTCACGACGCGCTTCGGGGCCGAGCGCGCGATCCGGTACGCGTTCGACCTGGCGCGCAAGCGCAACAAGGACAAGAAGCTGCTGCTGTGCGGGAAGACGAACGTGCTGACCTTCGTGCACGACACGTGGTGGCGCGCCTTCAACGAGGTGGGCGAGGCCGACTATCCGGACATCAAGCGCGAGTACGCGCACGTCGACGCGACGACGATGTGGTTCGTGAAGAACCCGGAGTGGTTCGACGTCATCGTCGTCGAGAACATGTTCGGCGACATCATCACCGACCTGGGGGCGATGATTCAGGGCGGGCTGGGCGTCGCCGCCGGCGGCAACATCAACCCGGCGGGCGTCAGCATGTTCGAGCCCATCGGCGGGTCGGCGCCGAAGTACACGGGCATGAACGTGGTGTGCCCCATCGCCGCCATCGGCGCGGCGCAGATGATGCTGGAGTCGCTGGGCGAGGCGGAGAGCGCGGACCGCATCGAGCAGGGCATCATGAAGGCGTTGGCGTCGGGGAAGATCGAATCGCTCTCGGCGGGGAAGATGGGGATGGGGACGCGCGAGGTCGGCGACCTTATCGCCAAGCTGGCATCGGAGTAGGATCCGCACGCGTAACCATCTCATCACAGCCAGCCTCGCGCCGTGCCCGTATCCTGTAGCGGTTTGATCACGACGCCCGCCGCCCACCGCCGGGTTCTGCTCCTCGCGATCGCGTGCCTCGCCGCATGGCTCGCTGTCGCGTGCCGGGGGGACGGCGACCCCAAGCCGACCGCGACCTCCACCGCGGTTCCATCGCCTACGGCCGCTTCCTCGCCCACGCCCGCGGCCGATTACCCTCCGGTGGTCCTCGACTGGCAGGAGTGCGGGGGTGGGTTCGAGTGCGCGCGCATCGACGTGCCGAAGGATCCGATCGGCCGCAGCGGGCGCGGCTTCAGCCTGCCGCTGATCCGGCGGCCCGCTGACGACCAGGAACACCGCATCGGATCGCTGCTGGTGAATCCTGGCGGACCCGGCGTCTCCGGCGTCGACTTCGTGCGGCGCGCGTCCTTTATCTTCTCGCCGGCCGTGCGGGAACGGTTCGACATCGTCGGGTGGGACCCGCGCGGGGTCGCCGGAAGCGAGCCCGCGGTCGACTGCATCGATGACCTCGACGCCTTCGTCGGGATGGACCCGTCGCCCGACACGATCGCGGAGCAACAGGCGGAGGACGCCGCGGCGCGCGCCTTCGCGGAGGGATGCGTGCAACGCAGCGGCGACATCCTGCCGTTCCTCGCTACGGAGAACACGGCGCGCGACATGGACCGCATCCGCGCCGCGCTCGGCGACGAGAAGCTGACATACTTCGGGTTCTCGTACGGCACGTTCTACGGCGCGATCTACGCCGAGATGTTCCCGGACCGCGTGCGGGCACTGGCGCTGGACGCCGTCGTTGACCCGTCGATCACGGCGCAGGAGGACGCGAAGAACCAGACGACCGGTCTCGCGGCATCGCTGGACGCCTTCTTCGTCGACTGCGCCGCCGACTCGGACTGCGACTTTTACTCCGGCGGCGACCCCTCTTCCGCGTTCGACGCGCTGATGTTTCAGCTTGAACAGCAGCCCATCCCCGGCGACGACGGCCTCGACGTGGGCCCCGGCGTGGCGTGGCTGGGCGTGATCGCCGCGCTGTACGACAGCGCGGACTGGCCGCAGCTCGCGCAGTCGCTGGCCGACGCTCGGGACGGCGATGGCTCCGGGCTGCTCGACCTCTCGAACTTCATCACCGGGCGGTTTGGCCCGGGCAGCTACACCGACGAACTGGAGCAGCGCATCGGAACGCTGTGCGTCGATTCCGAGCGCCTCACGTACGACGAGAAAGTGCAGCTCCTCGAAGAGCTCGCGCAGATCGACCCGCGGTTCGGGGATGCCGGAGTCGGACCGGCCGGCGACCCCTGTGACTTCTGGCCGGTGCCCTCGGCGCGCGAACCCATGACCATCACCGCCGCTGGCGCCCCGCCGATCCTGGTCCTGGGTACGACGGGCGACCCCATCACGCCGTACCAGCAGGCGGAGTCGCTGGCGAGGCAGCTTTCGTCCGGCGTGCTGCTCACGCTCGTTGGCGAGCGGCACACCGCGTACGGCGGCGCCAATTCGTGCATCGACGATGCGGTGGACGCGTACTTGATCGACCTCGTCCCGCCGCCCGTGGGCGCGCGGTGCGATTGACGGTCGCTGCATGGTCGGACGCGGAGCTCTTCGACGAGCGCTGAGGCCGGATCGTCCTGGGGCGGGTGAGTGCTTTGACGACGATGGTGATCAGGAACCGGCGGCCGCGGGGAAGACGCCGAGCTCGCGCAGTAGCCCTTCGACCCGCAGCCGGAGCAGCCCCCGGATGCGGCGCGTCTCGGCCAGCGTCGCGCCGGCCGGATCATCGATCTGCCAGTCTTCGTAGCGCTTGCCGGGGTAGACGGGGCAGGCGTCGCGACAGCCCATGGTGATGACAGCGTCGGCCTCACGCACGGCGTCGTCGGTGATGAGCTTCGGGCGCTCCGCCGCGAGGTCGATGCCCAGCTCCGCCATCACCGCTCGAACATTCGCGTGGATCTCGTCCGCCGGCGCCGAACCTGCCGACCGAACCTCAACCCGCCCGCCGGAGATCATGGTCGCGAGCGCCGCCGCCATCTGCGAGCGCCCTGCGTTGTGTACGCAGACGAAGAGGATCGTTGGTTTATGATCAGCGGGCATCTTGGTTGGTCTGGGGTTCGAGCGGGAGCTTCTCCGTCAAGTTAGCGAAGCCGGAGGCTGGATGCTGGATGCCGTCGCATGAGATCCAGCTTCCAGTGTCCAGCCTCCGGGATCCAATCCAGCTAGCCGCCGCTGATGGGCGGGATGAGGTCGACGGTGTCGCCGTCGTGGAGGGCGTGCGACTGGTCCTGCACCTCCTCTTCGACGGCGATGACGTACGTCGTCATGAATCCCTCGAGCGCGGGATACGCCTGCACGAGGCGGTCGCGCAGCGTGGCGACGGTGGCGCCGTCGGGAAGCTCGAGATCGACCTTCTTCGCACCGACGAGCGCCTGGATGCCGGAGAAGAGGCGCACCTTCACGCTGATGGATTGTCCCACGGTCATATGATCGCTCCTGACCCGCTTTTACCCCAGGATCCGCCTTCGGCGGATGCGCGGGCGAGGGCGCCCGCGCTCCATTCGCTTCTTAGCAGCAGGTGGCTGCGGGTTTGAAGGCGGAGATCGTCGCACTGTACAACGGCTTCTCGCCGATCGGGCTGCGCGTGTCGACGCGAACGTTGTTGAAGCCGGCCGCGATGAGCCGGTTCAGGTAGTCGCCCTCCACCAGCGCACCCGCGGTGCAGCCAGCCCACGACGCCAGGTCATCGCTCTCGGCGGCGGTGAGCTCGCGAGTAAGGACGATGTCGGAGACGTGGAAGCGGCCGCCGGGGCGGAGGACGCGGAACGACTCGCGGAAGACGGCGTCCTTGTCGGGCGAGAGGTTGATGACGCAGTTGGAGATGATGACGTCGACGGTGGTGTCGTCGATGGGCATGCTCTCCATCTCGCCCTTGCGGAACTCGACGTTGGTCGCGCCGAGCTTGTCGCGGTTCTGGTTCGCGAGCGCCAGCATCTCGTCCGTCATGTCGAGGCCGATGACGTGGCCCTTCTCGCCCACTTGCTTCGCCGAGAGGAAGCAGTCGAGGCCGGGGCCGGAGCCCAGGTCGAGGACCGTCTCGCCCTCGCGCAGGCCGGCGATGGCGGTGGGGTTGCCGCAGCCGTACGAGGCGACGGTCTCCGGCAGGTCCTTCACGTCGTCGATGACGTAGAGCTTGTCTTTGTAGTCGGGCGCGCCCTCGGCGGGGCCGCAACACGAGGACGCCTTCACCGCGCGCTCGCCGTAGAACTCCTTCACCGCGCCCTTGATCTCGTCTGCCGTGCGTGCCATCTCGTCTTCGTCCTTTCCGCACGGCGTCGGCCGCCGTGCTTCGCGGGCGGGGCGCCCGCGGTCCATTTCCTATCGTCTATTTCCGATACGGCGAGGAGAACGAAACGCGGGCTAGCAGCACGCCTCGCTCAGCGCGCCGAATTCGCGCTTCAACCACTCCAGCGCCTGCGGGTCCAGGCAGTAACAGGTGTTGGGGCCGTCGATCGTGCCAACCACGACGCCGGCGTCCTTCAGCACCTTGAGGTGCTCCGATACGGTCGACTGCGCCAGCGGCAGCTCGAGCACGAGGTCGCCGCAGACGCAGGCCTGCCGCTTCGCCAGCAGCTTCACGATGCGGTAGCGCGCCGGATGGGCGATCGCCCGCAGCATGACCACCGTCTTGGCCTCGTCCGTAGTCTGCTCGATGACCTTCATCATCGGAAATTTACGATATCCCGCGGCCGCTGTCAATAGCGTCTAGCGAAACTCATGGGTGGCAGAGCTTGAAGCGTATATCCAGAAGGAGGTCGAGCCGCTGTAGGTCTTCCATCGTCGTATCGCGATCATCCGAGCCAAGCTGGTCTAACGTCGCTTCAATTCCTTCGTCCGCCTGTGTGCAACGGAAGGAGTCATCATCGTAAAGAAGCGCCTCCACAGCGAGTGTCCCTCCGACGCCAATCGCCACGAGAGCTAGGGCTGCGATAACCACCAACAGGACCCTCATCATGGCAGCGAGGGTAACAGAAGCCCCCTATTCGGGGGCTTCGTCGGTGGCGGCCTTGTACCTCGCCTTGGGGCTTTTCGTTGGTGTCAGACTCCCGTACCTTGTGCTTGCGCAAGGTACACAAGGTACAAGGAGGCAGCCATGACCGACGGCAACCCAAAGAAGCGCACAGCCCCTTACGCTCCCGCGAGCGCCATGAGCGCACTCTTTGACCATATCCGCTACGTGAAGACACCCGACCGTGTGGATAGCTCCCTGCTACAAGACTATGGCATCTCCAAGAGCCAAGCCTTCCCCGTATTGAGCACCCTCAAGTTCCTCGATGTGATCGCAGCGGATGGCACCCCGACCCCGGCATTCCGCAGCCTTCAGACAGGCGGAGAGGAGTTCCAAACCGCGCTGCGAGAAGTCGTTGAACGGGCCTACTCCGACATATTCAGCCGCCTCGACGTGTCACGTGACACGCGGGACAAGATAATGAACTTCTTTGCCCGCAATTACTCTCCGGCGACGGCGGAACGTGCCACCGCGCTGTTTCTGGACCTCTGCGGCGAAGCCGGTATTCCGACTGCCTCGACCACTCAACTGAAGCCAGCGAGTCCGCAGCCGGTTCGAGTGCGAGAGCGCCAGCGGCTGCCTGGCGGACGATACATCGCGGCCAAGAATGCCCCGCCGCCGACACCCCCTTCGCCAGAAGCTGATCGCGTTGTCCTTGAGTTGCGCCTAACTGAGGACGATCTGAGCCTCATGCGGCCTGAAGACATCGAATCAGTGTTCGCGGCGGCGGGAAAAATCGAGATGGCACGGCGCATGGCGCGAGCAGCGAGCGGCGCGGGGAAGGCGGACGCGCCTGAGAACAAGGAGGTCGCTGGATAACAAAGAGAGCGGCTGAGGCCTCAACAACCAGTCGCCGCTCTCTCTGCTCAACACACACGGGCCTAGGCTAACGGTAAACCGCCAGACTCCCACTCTGAGCATCCCGGTTCGAATCCGGGGGCCCGTGCCATTAATCGGCAGCGAACGGGGTGCAACCCGCCCGCTGCCTTCCACACACAGGAGGGGTTAGCTCCCGTGAAGGCACATGATCTTACCACGACGGTGCAACGCCGTGGCCCGTTTTCGAATCTTGAGGACCTGTTCGGGGCGCTCTCTGACTCAGGCCTACTATCTTCCTTAGAAGCTACACGACACACCGGCAGACCCGGCTATGCAATCCCGGTCGTCTGGCGAACGTTGGTGGCCTCTTTCTACCTCGGCATCGTTCACGACACCGACTTGGTACGGGCACTTGAGTCCAACCCGCTACTGGCCTCGGCCTGCGGCATCGAGTCACTTGGCGAGATCCCCTCGGTGTTCGCTATCGGCCGGTTTAGGCGCAAGCTCACAGACTTCAAGGATGCCGTCGCGGACGTGCTGACGGCCTCGGTTGACCGCCTCCGGGACACGCTGCCTGGTTTCGGTGGAACGGTCGCTGTGGACGCTACCGACGTAAAGGCGTGGGCCAACAGTTTCAAGCCCGATACGGACCCGGACGCAGCCGTGGGAGCCAAGAAGAAAGGCCACTTGTTCTATTGGAACGGCTACAAGGTTCACCTGGCCGTTGACGCCGACTCAGAGCTGCCGATCTGGTTCAACGTCACACCCGCGAACACGTACGATGGCCATGCACTCGCGCCGGTGCTGACGGACGCGACGCAGCGGTTCGACTGGTTCAAGCCGGAGTACGTGCTGGCAGATAAGGGCTACGACTCCGAGAAACTGTTTCGGTTCGTGGGCGAAGGCTTGGGCGCTACCCCTATCATCGACGTGCAAAAGAGCCATGTTCCCGGAACGCTCAAGCCCACCAAGACCAAGAGCGCGTTCCGTCCGTGCGAGGCCAAGTCGGTGACGGACATGCCCGGCAACACGGCGTACCAGTGCGAGCGCCGACCATATGCGAGTGCCTGTCCCGTGTTCACGTCATGCCGCTGGCGCCCGCACAAGCTCCGGACACGCCCCATCGCCGACGATGAACACTACGCCGAAAGGTACAGCGACCTCGGCTATGGATCGACGGAGTGGAAGGCGGTCTCAACAAGCGCGTCTCAGTCGAGCGCGTATTCTCGCGGCTCAAGGGATATCGGAAGCTCAACGCTCTGCGGACTCGGCGGCTGCCGAAGGTGTGGTTGCATGTGGCGCTGAGTTTATTAGCAATGAGCGTCTCAGCACTCGTTAGCACCAAGCATTCTGAAAGTGCTAGAAGATGCGTAGCCTAGCTACCGGCAGTAACAGATTCCCGAACCCGCTGATCTCCCTGCGTGCAGTCTTCTCGATCCTCCAGGCGGAGGGGAATGACGTACAGCGTCAGATCTTGCGTGTCCTCAAGGAGCATCAGGTCTTCTTCAACAAGATCCAAGAGATCCGTGAGCGCCCCTTGCGGGGTATAGACCTTCAAATGCAACACCTCATCTGGACCGCAGAGCAGGTCGAATTCCGCCCCTGGGTAATTTTCGAGGATCTTGTCCTCGATGCCGTGCACCAACTTATACGCCTCCGCGAAGACTCGGGTGGGAAGCATCACATCGCGCGTCCTTGTGGCCGTCATGGTCATGAATTCTCCCCCTTCATGTTAGTCATGGTTCCCATTTCTGAACCCCTTTTCAGAGGCCGCATCCTGCCTTACAAAAGTCGTAAATCTCTTTGGCGTAGTTGACGCCATTCCTGGCGTCCAACTCAGGCATCGGCCGGGGGGAGTAATCGGCTATTACTCGCCATTCATAGAGTCGGCGTAACTTCCACCCGACTGTGCCTTTCCTATCAGCGCGCTGGCTCTCGATTCGGAAGTGCCGCTGAACCCACTGGTGCCCCCAGCGGCCCCCTGTTCCCGGTGAGAACCCGCAATGCATGAGGTATGCGACACCAGAATTGAAGCCGCAATAGTAGGATCGCCCAACAGAGGGGGTCCCAGAGCTTGTTTCCGATGTCCGACTGCGCCGCCTTCAAAAAAGATTCGGCCTTCCCGAGACGGTTCTGCGCTTCGTTCATTCGGGTAAACGCTGAGCCTTCCCGTTCGGTTAACCGCATTCCGGCGGGGGAATGGATAGTACCACGAGAGCGTAACATCGTATACATGGCTGTCAAGACCCAAAAGGACACTGTAGACCCAAAAGGACACATGAACCGAAGTTCATGTGAAGTGTACTTCATCTATCCTTTAGTTTATCCTTTAGTTGTGATTGCGAACCTGTGACGGAGTTTCGCAACGGGCTATCAATAGCCTATTGCGAAACTCGCCTAGCGAAAATTCCGAGGGCGGTTTTCCAGATATCTCGCCGCGTAGTAGGCCACCGGAAAGGTGACCACCAAGCCGGCCAGAGACAATGTCATAAGGCCGATTGTGAGTGAGAATCCCGCGCCGCTCATCGCCAGATCATCAGCCAGGAAGACTAGGGCTAGAAGCACGAGGAACAAACCCAAAAGGCACACGTAAGACGCTATCGCAGCCTGGGCCAAGATCCTCAATGCAGGTTAAGGGTATCAGAGCAAAGCGCTTCCTAGCCGGGGCTTCGTCGTCTGGCTCGCCCGCATCGAGTGCCAAATCCAACGGCGGTTTCTCCTCGCCGGCATCTAGGGCTCGAAAGACGCGGAGGCTTCTCTCCGCGTTTTTCGTTGCTCCGCCTTCGCCGCCTCCACCGCCTTATGGCGTCGCCGACATCCTCGGGCTTGCTGCCGGCTCAATGCTGCCACCGCACCTCATAGAGGTGCACCGGATCCTCGAATCCCCGCAGCTCCACCTGGCCGATGTCCGCGTACAGCAAGCCCTTCCCGGCCGTCAGCTCACGCACGACGTTGGACACGAGAATCTGCCCCGGGGCGGCGTGGGCGCACGTCCGCGCGGCGAGCTGGACGGCGGTGCCGAAGAGATCGTCGTCCTCGGCGATGGGCTCGCCCGCGTTCAGACCGATACGGACGCGCACGGCGTCGCCCGCGTCGCCGCTTGTGGCATCGAGCGACCGCTGGATGTGGATGGCGCACTCGGTGGCGGCGAAGGGTGAGGAGAAGGAAGCCATGATGCCATCGCCAGTGTGCTTGATCTCCCGCCCGCCGTGCCGCATGAGGGCGTCGCGGACGATCCCGTTGTGCCTGCGCAGCAGGTCCTGCGCGGCGGCGTCGCCGAGGCGCTGCGTCAGGGCAGTGGAGGACTCCATGTCGGTGAACATGATCGTCACCGGCGCGCCTCTCGCTGGCTGACGGGCACGATCGTCGAGCGGGATGCCCAGGAACGTCGCGACCGCCCGCTGCACATCCGCGGCGTCTCCGTACCAGGGGTTGGCGGCCGTCCCCTGCTGCGCGACGAACTCCGCGCCCTTGATCCGCGATGCAAGGTTGCGCCCGGCCGCGAAGGGGATGGAGGCGTTGTTGCGGCGGTGCATGACCAGCGTGGGGCAACCTATCCGCGCCAGGTCATCCTCAACATCCAGGTCGAATCCGACCGTATAGAGCTTGATCGCCGCCTCCATCGTCACGTACTGCGGCGTGCGGCGCAGCTCGCGGTAGTGGTCGGCCAGGGAGATGTTCTGTTCGGCCTTGGGGTCGGTGTAGTAGCCCAGGGTGAACATGGCCGCTTCGGGCTCGTCGCGCATCATCGTGAGCAGACGGTCGCGTTGTTCCCGTGTTCCGAGCGCATCGCCGCGGGCGTAGGTGCCGTCCAGGATCAGGCGCGAGACTCGTCCGGGATGGCGGGCCGCATAGCGTATGGCGATCGGGCCGCCGAAGCACTGTCCGTAGAGCACGGCAGGCTCCGGCGCGAATGCGGCGATGACCGCGTCCAGGTCGAGGAGCAGCCCCTCGAGGTCGATCTCGGGCATGTCGCGGTCGGAGATGCCGTTCCCGCGGGTGTCGTAGAAGACGAGCCGGTAGTGGCGCGCGAAGGGCTCGAAGAAGCTGACGAAGGCGGGGATGTCCCACTGCAGCTCGACGTTCGACATCCACCCCCGGACGAACACGAGGGGCGGCCCCTCACCCCAGCTGCAGGCCGCGAGGCGGACCCCATCGGCTGTCGTGAGGAAGCGGATCGGCGGGCTCATCTGGCTCCACCTTTGACATCAACTCGTTACCGGAGCATTATCGGAGATCTCGGCTGAGCGTGCCGGGCGAAAGGGGGACACCTTGCCACGAATGCACATGATCCTGCACCGCGCCAACTACATTTTCGACCCGGAGCGCATCGACGTCTTCCCCAAGGAGATCCTGGACGGCCTGGGCGAGGAAGCGACCTTCGCCGATGCCGTGCGCGAACTGGAGCTGACGGGAGTGCCGGCCGAACTGGAGTTCATCTCGGGCTGGCCCCGGGGCCAGCTGGCCGCCGTATCGGGTGCCGTCCGCGCCTGCCTGGCGCAGACGCCCCGGATGCCGATCACGTTCGCGTGGGCGCCCGCGTACGACTATGAGATCTCGATCTGGGAGTCCGCCGGCGTGGAGGGCAGCCTCCGAGGCGAGATGACGATCCTCTTCCGAAGCCGCTACCCGGGAGACGAGAATCCGGTCGCGATCCGGCCCGCGCCTGTGTGATTGAGGGCGGCTGGCGCACGCCGTACCCAACGGACTGCGTCAAGCCGCCTGCGCCGCCTCCACCGCCTTCCGCGCAGCCGTCCCCAGGTCCTCCGCGCGGATGACCGGGAGGCCGGACTCCTCGATGAGGCGCTTGCCTTCCTCGACGTTGGTGCCGGCCAGGCGGGCGACGACAGGGATCGTGCGCGACATCCGCTTCTGCGCGCCGATGATGCCCTCGGCGATGATGTCGACGCGGGCCATGCCACCAAATATGTTCACCAGGATCGCCTTCACGTTCTCGTCGCGCGAGATGATGAGCAGGGCGTCGATGACCTTGTTCACGTCGTTCGCGGTGGCGATGTCGAGGAAGTTCGCGGGCTCGCCACCCGCGAACTTGATGCTGTCCATCGTCGCCATGGCCAGGCCCGCGCCGTTCACCAGGCAGCCGATGTTGCCGTCGAGCTTGATGAAGTTGCTGATGCCTTTCTCGGCCGCTTCGACCTCGCTGGGATCTTCCTCGTCTTTGTCGCGCAGGGCCTCGATCTCCGGGTGGCGGAAGAGGGCGTTGTCGTCGATGTTCATCTTCGCGTCGAGGGCGAGGACGCGGCCGTCTTTCGTGACGACGAGCGGGTTGATCTCGGCCAGCGACGCGTCCTTCGCCATGAAGGCGTTGTAGAGGCCCGCCATCAGCTTCGTCGCCTGCTTCTGCTGGTCGCCGGTAAGGCCGAGGTCGAAGCAGAGCTCGCGTGCCAGGTGCGGCTGGAAGCCGGTGACCGGGTCGATGGCGACCCGGAAGATCTGCTCGGGCGTCTTCGCGGCGACCTCCTCGATGTCCATGCCGCCGGCGGCGCTGGCCATCATGACGGGCTTGCCGGCGGCGCCGTCGATGAGCATCGCGAGGTAGAGCTCGCGATCGATGGGCATCTGCTCCTCGACGAGGACGGTCTTCACGTTCTGGCCGCCGGGGCCGGTCTGGTGGGTGACGAGCTGCATGCCGGAAATCTGGCCGAAGGCCTGTGCCGCCTCGTCGGGCGAGTTCGCGAGCTTCACGCCGCCGCCCTTGCCGCGCCCGCCGGCGTGGATCTGCGCCTTCACGACGACTTTCCCGCCCAGCTCCCGCGCGGTGGCCTTCGCGTCGGCGGCGTCTTTCGCGACGCGACCTTTCGGGATGGGGACGCCGAACTCGGCGAAGATGGCTTTGGCCTGGAACTCGTGGATCTTCATGGTGTCTCCGTGGGGGTTAGTCGTTGGTCGTTGGTTGTTAGGGGTCGTCGGTCGTCGGGGGCGAGTCTTTCCACAGATCGAACGGATGGAACGGATGGCGTGTCCGTCGGGGGTGATTCTCGCGCACAGAGGAGATACGCGCTACGCGCGGACGCCCGGCTCTCGCAGCATGCACCAGAACGAGGGCCGCCGTCCGGCAGGGCGCCTTCGTGGACGACGCGGAAGCCGTGCCGCAGGTAGTAGGGCACGTTGGCGGCCTTCTCGGTCTCGAGGTACGTCGCGATGCCTTCCGAATCGAGACGGGCGAACATGTCGCAGAGGAGCGCCGTGCCTGTGCCGGTGCGCTGCGCCGCGGGTTCGACGCCGAGCCACGGCAGGTACCAGCCGCCTTCGGGGATCAGCGTGTCGCGGAACGGCCGCTGGGCGGCGACGAAGGTCTCGAACTTCGCCATCGCCTCCTCGCCGAGGGGCGCCACGACGTCGTCCCAGCCGGTCAGCGCGCCATCGGGGTCGAGGTCACTGTCCGCCATGCCGGGGACGCCCAGATCGCGACGGCGTGGAGGGGATCGTCCAGCCCGAAGGTCTCCCCCATGAGCAGGCCCCAGCGGACGGACGCGCGCATGACGGCTGGCAGCGCCTCGCGGCGGTGCGCCTCATCGGGGAGGATCCACGTCCACATGGGGTAGTCGAAGAACGCGCGCGTGAGGATGCGCGCGGCGTCATCGATGTGCGCTTCGCCGAGACGATGGGCCGCACCCGTCATCGGGGCGGGCGCTTCATGGTCCAGTAGCGGGGGCCGTTGGGGATGTCGTCCTCGACGACGACCTCGAAGCCATGCTTCTGGTAGAAGGGGACGTTGATGGTCTTCTGCGTCTCGAGGTAGCAAGGCAGCCCTTCTGCGTCGGCGCGAGCGAGCACGGGGCCCATAAGAGCGCCGCCGAGGCCCTGGCCCTGGCGCGGAGGGTCGACGCCCAGGACGAATAGGTACCAGTGCGGATCGGGCATGTCGCGATCGTGCAGGTGCTCGAACGTGTTCATGATCTTCATGAAGCGCATGAAGCCCGAGGGGCCGAACTTCAGCGGCGCCAGCAGCAGCCTGACCCGCCACATCTGTCCCAGCGTCACCTTCGTCCTGCCCGGCGGCAGCCAGATGGCGCTGCCTTCGACTGCCCCGGCCGTGGTGTGCACCTCGCCCCAGCGGTGGCCCAGGTCCGAGGCCTTCGCCATGAACCACGGGAGGGCTTTCGCGCGCGTGGCATCGTTCGGCACGCACCACGAAGTCAGTGGATCGTCGAAGAAGGCGCGGCCGAGAACCTCGCCGGACTCCTTGATCTGGTGCCGTTGGAGACGGACGGTTTGCGTGGCGGTGGTCATGGCAACATCCCTTTCGCGGCGGCACACCCGCCTCGTCGATCGATGCTATCACCGTATCGCGCGATGTCAACGCCGTCGCGCCGCGGCCAGCCCATGCAAGCGGCGGATGAACGCCGTTGACGCCTTCTCGCGGGCCGGCCTAGACTCGCGACAGACCCTCGGCGTTTCCGCCCCACCCGGCAGGGAGGTTCCATGGAAGACGCGATCGACCGATACATGCGAGAGCTGTCGGACAGCCTGCTCCTCACGGGGCGCGAACGAGCCCGGGCGCTGGAAGAGGTCGAAGGCCAGCTCCGGGAGCTGGAGGGCGACATCGCGGGTGCCGGCGCTGCTCCGGCCGACGCCCTCGCGGATGCCGTGGCCCGGCTCGACGAGCCTGCGGAGATCGCTGCGCGCCTGAACCATACGTCGCTGCGCGCGCAGCTTCACGGACTCCCGTGGTATCTGGCCGTGTTTGTCGGCGCCGGCTTCCTGACCATCGGCGCGTCCAGCCTGCTGACTTCACTGCTATCGATGTCGTTCAGCGCCCGCTCCAGCGGCGCAGCCGGCGCCATGCCTCGCGGCGCGCGCGGCTTCGAGGAGTTCATCGGCTCCTTCACGGACGGCGCGGCGCTCTCCGCCCTCATGCTGGGCGGCGCGTCGCTGCTGCGCCGCCGCGACGGCGAGCGTGGGGCGCGCGCACGGTTGGCCCTCGGCATGCTGGCGCTGGCGGCGTTTGGCGCGACGGCCCTGCTGCTGATCCCGCTGGGCCTGTGGCAGATCGTGCGGTATCCGGGCACGGGCGGGGGTTACTGGCTGGCATCCGGGCTCGCGGCCATCGGCGCGCTCCTTGTGTTCGTGTCGTGGCGGACGTTCGGGTGGCGCAACGCGGGGCCAACCGGGCGTGCAGCGGCGGCCTAGCACGCCGTCCCCATCACGAGCTTGATCGCCCGCAGGCCGATGACGCGCACGTCTTCGGGCGCGGGCACCTCCACGCCGCACGCGGCGAGCTTCAGCGGCTCGTTGCGCCGCAGCTCTTCGGCCGGGATCCAGATGAAACCATGGTTTCCGTCCGGAGTGGCGTGAGGCACCCCGGGCACGGGGCGCAGCGCGTAGCTCATGTCGATGTGTTGGTGTGCCGGATGTGTGTCCGTCGCCCCGACATCTGCGACGATGATCTTCAGCGGCGCCGGAAGCTGCGGGATGTTCGAGAACTCCAGCGACGGCTCGTGCGGCACCACCTCGCAGCTGATGCCCGTCTCTTCCAGTGCCTCGCGCACGACGGCCTGCACCATGTCCTCGTCGGGATCGATGTGGCCGCCAGGCGGGAGCCAGAGCTGGATCTTCTTGTGCCAGTGCAGGAGCGTGCAGCCGTTTTCCACGACGAAGCCGGAGACGGTGAAGTGACGCTCCATGCCGGGAGCGTATCGTGGGAGGCGAGAAGCGGGAAGTGAGAAGCGAGGGGGCGGCGGGAGGATGGAGGGGAAGCCGCGCTGATAGACTCGTGTCGTGGAGACGGTTCTCGTTGTCGCCGGGATCGTGATCGTGGCGCTGGCGCTGCTGGCAGTGGCAGTATGGCTGCTGTGGCGGCGGGCGACGCGCGAGGAGCGGCAGCTCATCAAGCGCATCACCAGGCTCCGATTGGCGTCGAAGGTCCGGCTCGCCGGTCGCCTGGCGATGGATCGCCGCATCCCGCTGGCCGTGCGGGCGATCCCACCGCTGCTGGTGTTGTACCTGGCGATGCCGATCGACGTAATCCCTGACTTCATTCCGGTGCTGGGGCAGCTCGACGATGCGGTGGTCGTGCTGGTGGGCGTGGCGCTGCTGTTGCGGTTCGCGCCGCGCGCGGTCATCGAGGAGCAGGTAGCTGCCCTGCAGGCCGCTGACGGCGCGGCGAGGGTAGTGCGTGCGGGTCAAGGAGCGGACGAACGATGAAGACGTACGGCCTGTACCTCGAGTCGGGGCCGAAACGTATGAAGACGATGGTACACGTGCCGGAGCTGTTGGGGTGCATCGCCGTGGGACCGACGACGGAGGAGGCGCTGGCGGCGACGCCGGACGCGATCTGCATGTACCTGCGGTTCTTACAGGCGTGCGGCGAGAAGGTGGACCTCCGGGCGGCGTTCAAGACGCGCGTGGTCGACCATATCACCGAGGGGATGTGGCTGGGGAACGGATCGCCGTACGTGCTGTTCGGATCCGACGTGAAGCAGGTGAGCGCGAAGGAGATCGAGGCGCTGCTGGGGCGGTACCACGGGATGCGGGAAGCGCTGGCGTCGTGGGCGGAGTCGCGGACGGCGAAACAGCTCGACGCGGCGCCGAAGGGCGGAGGGCGGACGGCGCGCGCGATCCTGCTTCACGTCGCGGGCAGCGGCGGCGGGTATCTCTCGCCGGTGGTTGGCGGCGTGAAGGGGTTCTCGGCGGTGCACGGCGGGGCCGAACGCGGCGAGATCCCTATACCGGAGGCGCTGCGGCGGGTGGATACGATGGCGGCGGAGGTGGTGCGCGGCACGACGGCGAAGCAGCGGTCGGCGGTGATTGAGCGGCCGAAGGATTCGCGGACCCTGCGGAAGGCACTGCGCCGCATGCTGGAGCACGATTGGGAGCACCTGGTGGAGCTGTCACGCCGCCGCGGCGGGCCGGCGTTGTAGGTCGTTAGCTGGTCAGCCTGTTAGCGCTTAGTCGCGGACACGTTTGCGATCCGGCAGGGGTGTATCGCGCGCACGCTGCGACGCACAGCCGGGGACGGCTGTGCCACACGGCCCTACTTGCGAGAGGCCTCGCTGTCCAGCAGCTTCTTCTTGCGTTCGAGGCCGTAGGCGTAGCCGCCCATGCCGCCGCCTGAAGCGACGACGCGATGACACGGAATGACCACGGCCACCGGATTGTCGTGGCAGGCGTTGCCCACGGCCCGCGCCGCCTTCGGCGAGCCAATCGTGCGCGCGATCTCGGCGTAGGTGCGCGTTTCGCCGCGCGGGATCGCGCGCAGCGCATCCCAGACCCGGCGGCGGAACGCCGTCGCGATGATGTCGAGCGGCAGTTGCGGCCCGTCGACCTGCCCTTCGACCTTCTTCAGCACGCCATCAACCCAGCGCCGCATGAGGGCGTCGTCACGCGCGATCTCGGCCGCCGGATATTCGGCGCGCAGCGCATTCTCCATGGGCCGATCGCTGTCGCCAAAGCTCACGGCGGAGACGCCGCGCTCGGTCGCGGCGACGAGAAGCCGGCCGTACGTGCAGGTGGTGATCGTATAAGAGATGCGCATGCCCGCGCCGCCCTTGCCGTAGCGCCCCGGCGTCATCCCCAGCCGCGCCGACGCCGTCTCGTACGCGCGGCTGCTGGAGCCGTACCCGGCGGCGAACACGGCCGGTGTAACGCCGTTGCCGGCCCGCAACGTCGCCTTTAGCCGCTCCGTGCGGCGCGACTCCGCATATTGCCGGGGAGACAGTCCCGTGACCTTCTTGAACGTGCGCTGGAGATGGAACTGGCTGACGCCGAACTCGCCCGACAGCTCGGCCAGCGTTGGCGTAGTTTCGCGGGCGTCGAGAGAGCGGCAGATCGACTTCACGAGCGCCGCGTCACCGCGCATCGGATCGCGCGGGCGGCAGCGCTTACAGGCCCGAAAGCCCGCCGCCTCGGCCTCGTCGGCTGTCGCGTAAAAGCGCAGGTTCTTGCGCAGCGGCGTCCGTGACGGGCAGGACGGACGGCAGTAGATCTTCGTCGAGGTGACGGCCGAGAAGAAGAGGCCATCCGAGGCCTGCCGCTTCTGAACGACGGCCTGGTAACACATCTCCTCGTCGAGAGCGCGCCGGGCGGGCAGGGCTGCGGTTGCTACGGCCATGAGACACCTCCGCCGAGATGGTACGCCGTGGGCGAACACCGTCTCTATCCGGATCTTGCGCTCAGAGTGGCGCAGGCTGATAGCGGATGAGCCGTTAGCTGGTGAGCGTCTCGTGAATCAAGCATTGTGGTCCAATCACGCGGCGTCGAGGATGGACTGGAGACGCCCGGCGTCGCCTCCGGGGCCGACGACCGCCATGCTGAAGCCGCCGGGTCGGAACAGCCGCTTCGCGACGCGCTGGACATCGGCCGACGTGACGCCGCGCAGCGACTCCACCACGCTATCCACCGGCTCGATCTCGCCCATCGTCAGCAGCGCTTCTCCGGCGCGCTGACCCAGGGCCATCGTCGACTCCAGCCCCAGCCGGAAGTTGCCCGTCGCGAAGTCACGCGCCTTCTCCATCTCCTCGGCGCCTACCGGCTCATCGCACAGTCGGAACAGCTCGTCGCGGATCACCTTCGTCGCTTCCTCCAGGTTCTCCAGCGTCACGCCCGCGCTCACGCTCATCGTGCCGGTGTCGCTGTAGCGCGAGACGCCGGAGCCTACGGAATACGCCAGGCCGCGCCGCTCCCGCACTTCCTTGAACAGGCGCGAGCTCATGCCCCTGCCGAGGATCGTGTTCAGGATCTGCAGCGGATACCGGTCGGGGTCGTGACGCGGGAGCGCGTACAGCGCGATGCCCATGTTGCACTGCGCGATTTCGCGCTTCTCGACAACCACCCGCTCCTCGGCGAACTCCTCGCCGGCCGCGGGGATCGCCGGGAACGGGCGGTCCGGCATATCGCCGAATAGCCGCTCCGCCAGCGCTTCCACGTCGCCGTGGGTGGTGTTGCCCGCGACGCTGAGCACCGTGTTCGACGGCACGTAGTACGCCGCCACGTGCTCCACGAAGTCGTCGCGCCGCATCTCCTCCACCGTCTCAAGGGTGCCGGCGATGGGCCAGCCGATGGGCTGGTCGCCGAACGTCGCGCGGGACAGCAGCTCCGAGGCCCAGGCCCCCGGCTGGTCGAAGGCGCGCCGGATCTCCTGCTGCACGACCGTGCGCTCGCGGTCGATCTCCTCCTCGCTCAGGACCGAGTTCCCGTACATGTCCGCCAGCACGTCCATCGCCGGCTCGAGTTTGTCGAACGGCACCTGGTTCCAGTAGCAGGTCAGCTCCTTCGACGTATAGGCGTTCAGCACGCCGCCCGCCCCCTCGATGGCCTCGGCGATGATGATGGCGTCAGGGCGGCGGGTGGTGCCCTTGAATAGCATGTGCTCCATATAGTGGGAGACGCCGTTCGTGCGATGCGTCTCTCCGCGGGATCCGATACCGACGAACAGGTTCACGCTCACGGATTGGGCCGTGGGTACTTCGGTGGTGACGACGCGAAGCCCGTTGGACAGCGTCGATATCTGCGGCTCGATAGCCAAGCGAGTGTCCTTTCTGGATGCTGACGGTGCTTCGAGTATAGACGGCGCCCCGCCCCCCATCTCCCGCCCCCCACCCGGCGTCCTCGGAAGCGATGCCTACCGTTCCCGATCGGTAGCCGCGGGTAGAGCATGTCAACGCGGCCCCTCCAGGCGTGTAACGTGCGTCAAGCCGGCCGTGTTATCATCTTGTGAAGCCTCACCACAACGTCTGTATGACGGCGTGTTCCGCTATCACCCCCCCTTCGCGGTCGGCGGTGGCCCGGCCCTGATCATCGACCGCTTTCTTGGTTTCCTGCCGGGCTCAGCGACGGTGCTGCGCTTCGAGGTCGAGCACGGCAGGTGGCTGGCCTACGGCGCAACGCTCGCCGCGATGGGCTGGCTCATCCTCCGGCGCGCGCCTCTCTATGCGTCAACAGCGTGCGTGCTGGCGGTGCTCTTCGCGTTCATGAACGACAGTTCGCTCTACCACCACCTCTGGATCGTCCCGCTCGGCCTGCTGGCCGGACAGAGGCTCTTCGTGGCGGCCGTCGTGCTCACTCACTCCATCGTCTATGTCAGCGTCGGCTTCATCGGGGGCGCCATGTTCTTCCCGGGGATCGACGGGCCTGGCACGCAGTGGCTGCGAGCACACGACTACTGGGTTTCCGCATTGGGCTGGGCCGTGTTCGTCGCGTGGGCGGCGACGATCCTCTATCAGTACCGGTCACCCGCCACAGCTCCGGTGCCGGCTCAGGCAGCGGCCGCGTCCTCCTCGCCCTGACCCAGCGTCTGGCCCAGCGCACCCCGCGCGTGCAGCCGTACGAGCGCCTCCACAACCTGCGGGCAGAACTGGGTTCCGCTGCACGTTTGCACCTCGGCTACTGCGTCGTCAAGCGCCCGCCGGGGCTGATAGGCGCTCTCTGTGATCATCGCGTCCAGGCTGTCCGCCACCGCGACAATCGAGGACTCGATCGGGATCGCGTCACCGCTGAGCCCCTCCGGATACCCCGTGCCATCCCATCGCTCGTGGTGGGAGTACGCGACCGTGGCCGCGAGCCCGAAGCCGTGTGTTCGCGCCAGGAAGTCACGTCCGCTCGTGCAATGTTGCTTCAGCGCTTCCCATGCCTCGCTGCCCGGCTCCGCTCCTCGCAGCGGCGAGAACAGCTCCGGGCTCGAGAGCAGGGCGTCCGGAAGGTGGATCTTCCCCACGTCGTGCAGCGCCGCGGCCTGGCCCAGCTCCCGCACCCGCTCCTCCTCGAACCCCATCTCCACCGCGATCGCCTCGGCCAGTTCCCGGGTGTTCAAGAAGTGGCGCGTGTCGTTCTGCGTGTGCGCTTCGGCGGCCTCGGCCAGCAGCATCACCGTCTCGTCGCGAGCCTCCTCCAGACGGTCCGTCGCGTGGCGAAGCTCGTCCACCAGCCGCGCCATCCGGATGATGGCTGCAACGTGTCCGCCAACCTCGGTCAGGAACTGCAGATCCGCCTGGCCGAAACCGGCGCGCTCCTTGCTGCCGACGGACATCGTCGCCACCATCGCCTCCCCGGCGAACAACGGCACCACGATGCCCGACTGAATGCCGATCGACAGCAGTAGCCGCTTTTGTTCCTCCGTCACGAAGCGGCTGTCCGCGATGTCGTCGATGATCACGGGCTTGCCGGTCTTGCGCAGCAGCTCGCCGACGCCCGTGTTCGTACCCGCGCGCTGCTGGCGGTTCCACGCCTCCAGCACCTCTTCGGGCGCCTTCGTGAACGCGTTCTGGCTCACCGTCACGGGGCCGCCCTTGTCCGACGGGCCACCCTCCGCCAGCACGTCGAAGTTCACGCCGGCGTATCCCGCCCCCACGGAAAGCCGGTGCGCCACCAGGCGCAGCTTCTCGTCCAGCGTCCCGCTCGAAGTCAGCAGCGGCACCAGCTCGCCCACCATCCTGGACGCCCTCTCATCGCCCAGCGTGCGCGACGAGGAGAGCCCATTGCCGTTCCCCTTGCGGCCTTTCTTCTCCTCGTACATGCGCTCGTCTGCGCGTTCCACCAGGGCCTTGAACGTGCTGGCATCTTCCGGATAGAGGGCGATGCCGATGCTGGCCAGCACGGGCAACAGCGCCCCGGTTTCAGGGTCGATGACCTGAGCCGCGCCAATCGCGGATGCGACCGCTTCCTTGTACGCCTCGGCCTCGGCTCGATCGGTATTGAGCAGCGCCACCAGGAATTCATCGCCGCCGTACCGTCCGGCGATCGCGCCGCCCCGGGTGATCGCGCCAGTGACTTCCCGCAGGACGGCGTCGCCCGCCTGGTGGCCGTACGTGTCGTTCACCGCCTTCATGCCATCCACGTCGACCATGGCCACGGCCAGCGCCACGTCGCAGGCGATGGCTTCCCTGATCACCTCAGAGATGGCTCCGTGATTCAACGCGCCGGTCAACGTGTCTGTCTTCGAGCGGACTTGCTCCGCCTCCAGGAGGTCCGCCAGCTGTTCGCTCGCGTCACGCAGCTCCTCCTGCGAGCGCTCCAGCTCCGCCGATGTCTTCTCCAGGTAGTCGTTCAGGGCTTCCAGCTCGCGGGAGCGCTTGCGCAACGCCGCCTCGTCCTGCTTCCGGTCCGTGATGTCGCGGGAGAAGATCGCCAGCCGCATTACCTTGCCGTCGGCGTCCAGGATCGGGTCGATCGTGACGTCTGTCCACACGCCGTCGCGCTCGTCTTCGAAGTGGCGCCGCTTGCCGTTCTGGAACACCTCGTCGTTCCGCGCCCGGCGCTGGGCCCGCAAGTCCGCGGGGAAAATGTCGAAGACGCAGGTTCCGATGAAGTCGCGTGGATCCATCCCCCGCTTCGCTGCATGGTCGTGGAAGCGGTTCTCCGCCGTCTCGTTCATCGCCAGGATCGTCCCCTCGCGGTCGACGAGGACGGCGCCGTCGGTCGGCGCGTTCAGCAACGCCCGGGCCGTCTCTTCACTGTCCCGCAGTAAGCGCTCGGCTTGCACCCGCGCCGTGATGTCGTACGCCACACCGATCATGCCGCTGGGCTGGCCGTGATCGTCGAACAGCGGGCGAAAGTGCGCTTCGAACACGACGCGTCCAAACACCGCCGTGCTCGACACTTGCTCACCGGCGAGCGCGCGCCGCATGTCGGCGAGCACCCGCGGGTAGTGCTCCAGCTCCTCCGCGATCGACCTGCCCACGAGCGGCCTGGCGGGAGTGCCGAGCACGGCAAGGCCCTGGCCCTCCGCGAGCACCAACGTCTCCTCCCGATCGACCGCCACCAACACCAGGGGGACGCTGTTCACGACCGTGCGCAGCCGCTCCTCGCTCTCGCGCAGCGCATCCTCCGCCAGCTTGCGGCTGGTGATGTCGCGAGCCGTCACGACCGCGCGCTGCTCGCCGGCGTTCGACGTATAGAAGTTCGCCGTGAATTCGAACCACCGCCACTCACCGTTTCCCGCACGCACCCGCACCACGGAAGAAGCAGCGCCCTCTTCCTCCGCTGCCCGTGTGAACTCTTCGACGACGTAGGGTAGGTCGTCCTCGTGCACGAAGTCCATCGCATTCCAACCGAGCATGTCGTCCGGAGAATAGCCGAGAATCGCGCGCGCGTTCGGACTCACGTAGTCGATGATGCCGGGGCCGGTGATGCTCAGCACCAGGTCGGTGGTGTGCTCCGCCAGCGATCGGAAGCGGGCTTCGCTCTGGCGCAGGGCCTGCTCCGATTGATGCTGCTGGGTGACTTCGCGGATGCTCCACACCCGCAGCGTGTCACCGGAAGGATCCTCAAGCGGATGCGCGAACGCCTCGAACAGCCGCCCGTCGCGCGAGGTCCACGTGCCCGTGTGTGTAGGCTCGTCGTTGCGTAGCGAGGCGAACATCCGCACCAGATCCTCTGGCTCACCCGCGTTCTCGACGATGTATCTGCCGAACTCCCGTATGTCCCTGCTTTCCAGGATCTCCCGGGGGATCGCCAGCATTTCCGCCGCGCGGTTGTTCCAGTACAACAGCTCGCCGTACGGGCGCATCACCACGATGCCGTCCGCCGTCGACTCCAACGTCGCCCGGAACAACTGCTCGCTGCGGCGCAACGCTTCCTCCGCCTCGCGCCGCTTCGTGATGTCGTCCACCGTGCCGACATACTTCTCGACGGTGCCGTCCGCGCGCCGGATCGGCATCGCGTGCGAGCACACCCAGATCGTCCCGCGAGGCCCCTGGACGCGGTACTCGATCGTGCACTCGCGGCCATCCTGGGTCGCCGCCCGCCACGCCGCTTCCACGATGGGCCGGTCGTCGGCGTGCACGTGACGGCTCCACCCCCAGCCCGTCATCTCTTCCAACGGCAGCCCCATCATGCGGATCGCGCGTCCGTTGAAGTACCTCGCCTGGCCATCGGCGCTGGTCTCGTACACCCCCAGCGGCGACGACTCGCTGAGGGAGCGATAGCGTTCCTCGCTCTCGCGCAACGCATCCTGCGCGATCATCCGGGCTGTGACATCGCGGGAGGTATTGTGGAGTTCGATGACCTCTCCGCTCTTCGGATCGCGCACAGCCTTGGTGGTGGATTCGACCCAGACGTAGTGGCCGTCCTTGTGCCGGTATCGCAGCGTCCTCGTCGTAGTGTCCGGCCGCTCCCAGTTCTCGGGAAGATCGGTGATGCGCCGCAGATCCTCGGGATGTATCCCGTCGCGCGCGTTCGTGCCGATGAGCTCCGTCGGCTCGTATCCCAGGATCGACGTCACCGATGGCGATACCCACAGGCAGACACTGTCCGGTGTATATCGCCCGATCATGTCGGTCGCGTTCTCCGCGATCAACCGGAACCGGGCCTCACTTTCCCGCAGTTCCTCGTCCGCTTCCATCCGCGCCGTGACATCCCGCGTCGAAGAATGGATCTCCACGACCCGTCCAGACCCATCGCGAATCGCGCGCGCGTCCGCCTCCAGCCAGATGTAGTGGCCGTCCTTGTGGCGGTACCGGAACGTCGCCCGCCGCGCGCCCTCGCCCTCCACCATCGCCTTGAACGCTTCCCACACGGCGGGCGCATCCTCCGGATGCACACGAGAGTCAGGCGCCGCCTCCATCACCTCTTCGGGCGTCAGGCCGGTGATCGCCTGTGAAGACGGCGAGGCCCACATGCAGCTGCCGTCAGTGGCGAACCGGGCGATCATGTCGGTCGCGTTCTCAGCAAGCAGCCTGAAACGCGCCTCGCTCTCCCGAAGCTCGTCCTCCGCCTGTTTACGCGCCGTCACATCACGCGATGACGTCTGGATCTCGATCAAGTTGCCATCTGCGTCGCGGATCGCCCGGACGTGCGCCTCCAGCCAGATGTAGTAGCCGTCGACGTGCCGGAACCGGAAGGTTTGCGTCGCCTGGTCCTGGCCCGCGACCAGCGCCCGGACCACATCTAGGCGGCCCTCACGGTCGTCGGGGTGGATGTGGTCGCCCGGGACCTGGCCGATGGCGGCCTCCGGATAGAGCCCGGTGACTGCCTTGATCGACGGCGAGATCCAGATGCAGACGCCTTCGGGTGTATAGCGCCCGATGATGTCGGTCGAGTTCTCAGCAAGCAGCCGAAAACGCGCCTCACTTTCACGAAGCTCGTCCTCCGCTTCCTTGCGCGCCGTGATATCGCGCGACGATGTGTGGATCTCGATGATCTCCCCCGTATCCGCATCGCGGATCACGTGGTTCATCGCCTCCATCCACACGGTGTGGCCGTCCCTGTGCCACAGAGGGAATGTCGCCCGGAACGACTCGCGGCCGGCCTCCACCTCGCTCAACGCGTAATCCAACAAGCTGGTGTTGTCCTGGAAGAGCTCGTTCACCGACTGCCCGATGAGCTCTTCCGGATCGTAGCCGGCCGCCGCCTTCACCGATGGCGACATCCAGATGCAGACGCCGTCCTTGTCGTACCGCGCGATCACGTCCGTGCTGTTCTCCGCCAGGAACCGGAAGCGGCTCTCGCTCTCACGCAGCTCTCGTTCGGCCGCAAGCCTCGCGGTGATGTCGATGATGGAGCAGATCACCCGGTCGACCGCGCCGTTGCTGTCGAACTGCGGCTCGGCGCTCGCCAGCACCCAGGCCATGTCCTCCCTGGACGCGCGCCGCACGCCATACACCACATCCCGCACGGGCTTACCCGTCGCGATCGCCAGCGGCACGGGCCGCTCCTGCGGCGGAATCACGCTCCCATCCTCTCGCATCGGATTCCACTCGTCGTCGTACGAGGTCCGCCCCAGGATCTGCTCCTCCGTCAGGCCCAACAGCGTGAGCGCGGCGTCGTTGCACACCAGCACCCGCGCGTCCGCGTCGTGAAGCACAACGCCCACGCGCAGATCCTTGATCAGCGTCCGAAACAGCTCTTCGCTTTCGCGCAGCGTCTCCTCCGCGTGCAGCCTGTCCGTGATATCTCGCGAGAACATTGTCGTGCGAAATTCGCCGCTGCTGGCGCGGAACGCCCGCGCCGTGCACTCGATCCAGCGCCACGAACCCTCGCGGTGCCGCATGCGCACGGTAAACCGGACCGCGCGCCGATGCGCCAGCGTCGCCTGCAGTTCGCCCGCCACCGGCTTGCGCTCATCGACGTGGATCAGGTCGAAAATGCTCCCGCCCAACAGATCTTCCGGCGCGTACCCCAGCGCATCGGTGTACCCGGAACTCACGTACACGTAGCGCTCACCCACTACCTCGGCGACAAGGTGAAAGGAATCCTCGATCAGCGCGCGATAGCGCATCTCGCTGTCGCGTAACGCCGCTTCCGCCTGATCGCGCTCCATCTCAATGACCGCGCGCTCCGCCATGGCCATCAGGATCGCCGTGGCGACGCCGGGGTCGGATAGTGGCCCGTCGCTGACCAGCTCGATCAGCCCCAGAACATCCCCGCGCGCGTCCGTAATCGGCACGCCCAGGTAGCTATCCGCATAGAGGCGCTGCAAGCGCTGGTCGGCCGGGAAGTCTCGCCGGACGTGCTCCGGGTGAAACGCTGTTCGGCCCAGCGCGACCTCGGCCGCGGGCGTGCCGGCAAGCGTGAACTCGCCCGGGGAGGCGGCATCTTGCCGCGCCCACGAACCCAGCATCGCGACGCGTGTCCCGTCAGCCGCGATCTCCCCGATGCCCGCATAGCAAGCGCCGAAGACGCGGCCTAGCGCCGCCGCCAGGCGCCGATACAGCTCCCCGCCCGACGCGCGCGAAACCTGCTCCACCACCGCGCGCAGCGCCACCTCGGCAGTGACGGTCTGGGTGCGACCCGCCTGCTTTTCGTTCATCCAGCCCCCAAAGCTCGGTCCAGTCCAACCCTGGTTTCGTGCGAAGCACAAACAGTATCGGAATCGGGGGACGCCCCCTGCATTGGGGAGCGACACCACAGTCAAGATGTGCTGCTCGATACATGACGGAGATGTCGGAGGAGACGGGAGCCTCGTACGTGTTCCTGTTATCCTCTCTCGGGTTGCTCCCGCGAATGCCCCCGCGGGCACGGGTGCTGCCACCCACAACGCATAGGACGCGGCGTTCTGCCGCCGGAGGTTCGGCCATGCCCAACGACTCCCTGTCCGTCACCGACAACCGCACCGGCAGGCAATACGAGATCCCGATCAGCGACGGCACCGTCCGCGCCATCGACTTCCGGCAGATCCGCGTCGACGACGATGACTTCGGCCTGATGACCTACGATCCGGCCTTCACTAATACCGCCTCCTGCCGCAGCGCGATCACCTTCATCGATGGCGACAAGGGAATCCTCGAGTATCGCGGCTACCCCATCGAGCAACTCGCCGAACACAGCACCTACCTGGAGACGGCCTACCTGCTCCTCTTTGGCGAGCTGCCAACCGCGACGCAGCTCTCGGAATGGGTGCACAACATCACCTACCACACGATGGTGCACGAGAACACAAAGAAGTTCGTGGACGGCTTCAACTACGACTCCCACCCCATGGGCATGCTCGTCGGGACCGTCGCCGCGCTCTCCACGTATTACAAGGACGGCAAGGATGTCGACGATCCGGCCTCACGCGAGCTGCAGACCTGGCGGCTCATCGCGAAGATGCCCACGATCGCCGCGTACGCGTACAGGCGCACGCGCGGTCTCCCCATCATCTATCCGGACAACGATCTCTCCTTCCCGGCCAACTTCTGCAGCATGCTCTGGCGTCATGTTGCTGAGAAGGACTACAAACCCGACCCCGTCCTTGAGCGCGCCATCGATGTCCTCTTCATCCTCCACGCCGACCACGAGCAGAACTGCAGCACCAACGCCATGCGCGCCGTCGGCAGCAGCCGCCCCGATCCCTTCTCCGCAACCGCCGCCGCCTGCGCGGCCCTCTATGGCCCCCTCCACGGCGGCGCCAATGAAGAGGTGCTCCGCATGCTGGACCACATCGGCGACATCAAGAACATCCCCGACTTCATCAAGCGCGTGAAGGCGGGCGAAGGCCGCCTCATGGGCTTCGGCCACCGCGTCTACAAGAACTACGATCCGCGCGCGAAGATCATCAAGCGCACCGCCTACGAAGTCTTCGACCTCGTCGGCCGCAATCCCATGCTCGATATCGCGCTGGAGCTGGAGAAGATCGCCCTCGAAGACGACTACTTCATCTCCCGGAAGCTCTACCCGAACGTCGACTTCTACAGCGGCATCATCTACCAGGCACTCGGGTTCCCGGTCGAGATGTTCCCGGTGCTCTTCGCAATCCCACGCACCGCCGGATGGGTCGCCCAGTGGCGCGAGCTGATCACCGACAGCGAGCAGAAGATCGCCCGCCCGCGCCAGATCTATACCGGCAACCGCGGCCGCGACTACATCCCGGTCTCAAGACGCTAGCGAACGATCACCTGCCTCGTAGCCGCCGAATCGCGAGGACCAGCACCGCGCCATCGTCCGTGTCTGTTTCAGGGATGGTGACGAACTGAATGGCATACGGAAACAACCGGTCGGAGTACGTGAAGATACGACGGCCATCCAGGCTCACGTCTTCCGTGATCATCGGGAACTGGGGGTTGGGGGTACGGGTTCATGGCCACAGCGGCCATGATCTCCTGGAACCCGTCCTGACTGCTACGACGTTCCTTTGCGAGTTCTTCCGTTACTTCGGGGAGTGGTCGTACGACGTAGCTCACCCCGCGCTACCGCCTCCCTGTAGTCGGCCAGCGCGCGGTCAATCTTCTCCGGCAACGATGGATCGAGCGCCAACTTTGCGTGGAGAGCCTTGCGCTTCGCGGCCGTCGTCTTCGTGTTCTTCGCGACCATCTCGCGGCCCCTTCCAGTAGAAGGAGTATAGCTCCTCGCCCTGCGGACGGCGCCGCGCATTCTCGGTGGCCAGCTCGTGACCCCATGGCGCTGCCGACCGGCCCGATGGCTGCGTTTTCCGCAGCACCGTCGATCGTGCCATGCGCGGCCGTCGCTATAGTGCGCGATGCCTCGCGACGCCGCCCGAAGGAGTTCGACCGTGATGTACATGTTCCTCATCTGCTACGACCCCGCCGTGCCGCTCGGCCCCGACGATCCGCCCACCCTCCAGCCGCAACACGCCGCCCTGACTGAGGCGCTTCGCGCCGAAGGCCGCGCAACGTCGGGCGCCGCGCTGATGCCCTACGAGGCCGGGAGCGTGATCCGCGTGCAGGCGCAGCGAACGCTGCCAGTCGACGGGCCGTATGCCGAGACGAAGGAGGTGCTGGGGGGCTACTACCTGGTCGATTGCAAGGACGCGACCGACGCTGAATCCGTGGCCCGCCGCATTCCCGTCGGGTCGAATGGCTGGATCCAGGTCCGTCGGGTCGCGCTTTACGACAGGCCGTAAGCGCCTACGGCATCGGCGTGAGCAGCGGCGGCGCCCCGCCCGCGACGATCGCCTCGGCCCGCGCCTGCAGTCGGGGATTGTGCTCGGGGTGTGTCAGCACGTAGAACCGCTCGTTCCGGATCGCGTCCAGCACGAAGCCTGCCGTCTCCGAGGGCGCCATCCCGCCCGCGAAGATCCCCTTGATCATGTCCAGCATAGCCCGCTCGGGCGTGCCCTCCGCCGGCTCGGGCTGCGGCCCGCCCGGGTGGTTCCGTCCCGATTCGATGATCCGCGTGTTCGTGAGCGCCGGGCATAACACCGACACCTTGATCCTTCCGCCCGAAGCCTGAGCCAGCTCGTGGTGCAGTGCCTCGCTGTACCCCACCACGCCGAACTTGCTCGTCGTGTAGGCCGGCCCGCCCGCTCCCGCGATCAGCCCGGCGACCGACGCCGTGTTCACGATATGCCCCTCGTCGCCCTGTTTCAGCATGATCGGCACAAACGTCCGCACACCATGGATGACACCCCACAGGTTCACGCCCAGCGCCCACTCCCAGTCGGCCAGCGGTGCGTCCCACGACGCGAACGGCCCGCCGCCACCAACCCCGGCGTTGTTGCAGACGATGTGGACCGCCCCGAACCGCTCCAGTGTCTTCTGCGCCAGAGCCTCGACGTCGGCCGCCTTCGAAACATCGGTCCGTACCGCGAGCACCTCGGCCCCGGTCGCGGCAACGTCGCGCGCCGCGTCGTCCAGCGCCGGCTGCTCCACGTCCGCCATCACCACCCGCATCCCCTCAACCGCGAACCGCTGCGCCAGCCCGCGCCCGATGCCGCTCGCCGCGCCCGTGACGACGGCGACCCTGCCCTTCAACTCCTGCATGATCGCGCTCCTCACCTGTCGAGCTCTGTTGGCGAACACTCTAACCGCCGACCGACAACCGCCCGACCGCCGACCGCCGACCGACTCTACGCCATCGGCATTGGAAACCTGCGCGCGAACTCCGCGAAGAACTCCTCGTCCGTCTGCACCCGCCCGAACCCCTCAACGTACTCCTCGTCGCTCATCAGCGGCCGCTTCTCCGCGAACACGTGCGCATCCACGCCTATCAGGTACCGCAGCTTCGGGGCGTCCGTCGCGATCGCGTGCTCGATCGCCTCCGCCACCACCTGTGGATCCTGGGCCGCCGCCTTACCGCCGGCATAGATCCCGGCGATCCGCCGCTCGATGTTCGCATAGGGCGCCTCGCCCGCTGCCGTCATCGTCGCCATCGCCTTGTCGATGATGGGCGTATCGAAGAATCCAGGCTCGATAATGGCCACGCGGATGCCGTACTGCAGCACTTCCATCGCCAGCGTCTCGCTTATCGCCTCCAGCGCGTGTTTCGTACCGGCGTACAGGCCGTCGCCCGGCCCCACGATGTGGCCTGCCACCGAGCTGATGTTCACGATCGTGCCCGAGCCGCGGGCCCGCATCGACGGGAGCACCGCGCGCGCCACGCGGATCGGGCCGAAGACGTTCGTCTCGAACATCGCCCGCATCTGTTCGTCCGTCGTCAGCTCCAGCGCCCCCAGGTCGCCCAGGCCGGCGTTGTTCACAACGGCGTCGATGTGGCCCGCGTCGGTCAGCGCCGCGTCCACCGCCGCCTGCACCGACGCTGTGTCGGTCACGTCCATCCGCGACACGCTGAGCTGCAGCCCCTCCTTCTTCGCCACCTCCAGCAGCGGCCCGCCCGACCGTTCCGGAGACCGCATCGTCGCGAACACCCGGTGGCCCTTGCGCGCCAGGTGCAGCGCCGCCGCACGCCCCAGTCCTGTACTCGTCCCCGTGATGAGTGTCACCGTCGTCGTCATCGCCCTCCTCCGATCCGGTCGCTCCTCGGTGGCGCAATGATCGTCGGTGGACGCCGGATGCGCCAGCCGCTGCGCGCCCACGAGCCGGGCGGTACACGATCCGCTGTACTTCTCCCGCGCCCGGTGAGCGGGCGTTTTCTGTCCAGCAGAACGTGAACCCCCGGGCGTAAGCCACGCGGTAATCTGGCGTGGGATCACCGCTCCGGGGCGCGCGGCGAGCGTGCATCGTGCGCGACTCTCGACTGCGACTCTGCGCATACCTTGGGAGAACTCACGCATTCGGGCCGCACCCGGCTTGCTGTCCCGCCCGTCTAGCAGTACACCAACGCAATACGCTTGAGAAGGTGCACCAATGAATCCGAACCAGGCACTATGGGAAAAGGGCGACTTTACCCGTATTGCCGCGAGTATGCGCGGCAGCGGAGAAGCGCTGGTCAGGGCAATCGGAATAACAGAAGGGCTCAAGGTTCTGGATCTCGGATGCGGCGATGGGACGACCGCGTTGCCAGCGGCGACACTCGGGGCGGACGTGTTAGGCGTCGATATCGCGAAGAACCTTGTTGAGGCTGGAAACAAACGCGCGCAGCAGCAAGGCCTGACGAACTGCAGGTTTCAGGAAGGTGATGCATCCGCGCTGCACGGGCTGCAGGATCATACGTTCGATCACGTCGTGAGCATCTTCGGCGCCATGTTTGCGCCAAAGCCGTCTGACGTCGCCCGGGAGATGGTGCGTGTGACCCGGCCCGGCGGACGGATCACGATGGGAAACTGGATTCCAAATGATCCAACGTGGGTGGCGCAGCTCTTTAAGGTCAGCTCTGCATACTCGCCACCACCGCCGGAAGACTTCATTAGCCCCATGACCTGGGGGATCGAGGACAACGTCATAGAGCGATTCTCGGGCGCGGGGGTTGCAACCGCGAAGATCTCCTTCGTTCGGGACACGTACACATTCCACTTCCCCGGCACACCGGTGGAGTTCGTCGCTGTATTCAAAAACCACTTCGGCCCGACCATGAATGCATTCGAGGCCGCGGACAAGGACGGCCGAGCGGCTGATCTGCAGAAAGAGTTGGAGGCTCTCTTCACCAGCCAGAACCAGAGCCCCAGCAAGGATACCACCACCATTCCAGCGACCTTCCTGCGCGTTACCGTTGCGCCTTGAACCCGTGGCTCCGGGAATCTGCGGCTGCTATGTGGGGTAGTGCGCTATCCTGCGCCAGCGCCCGGCACGGGCGCTTCGCCCTCGCCGGCGTAGCTCAGCGGTAGAGCAGCCGTTTCGTGGGTGTCCCTGTCAGCGCTGTGCCGCAGAGGTCACTCCTCGGCCTTGACCACGACAACTATCTGGTGTTCAGTTGGATTCCGGACCGCCGCGAACAGCGTCATTACAGCGGCCACAAAAGCTGTCTCCACAGTGCGTAATCGACCGATCCGCCCGGATGGCTGCAGAAGCCGCATGCAGCGCCTCTCGGCCAACGAACTCCGTCAAGAAGCTCGAGCCAACGGCCTCTCGTCTTGCGTAGGGTCGAAGCGCTGGCTCTAGGTTCGTGAAGCCGTTCGAGCAGCCTCCCACCTCGACTTCGACTACCCCCTGGGCCGCTCGTGCCCACCTCCGGAAGAGCCTGCGGCCGGCGAGCTTCTCAGCCACGTGAATCAGTGTCATCGACCTCAGGTCGACTCCGATTAGCAGGACGGATCCATCCGCTTCGCACAGGTTGTTCAGCGGCGCACAGAGGTCCATGTTCCTTCCCTGAGGGATCAGGTCTCCGGCGAGCGGACCGACTGCCGCAAACGAACAGAGTGGGTGCCCGCTCCGAAGATGCCCCGGCATCTTCAAGATCGTGCGCGCAAGCACGCCCATGTCGGCGTCTACATCGGCTACTTCCGGTTCATACATCCGGGCCGCACCTGCAGGTGCTTTGTGAAGGTGGTCGTAGTCGCAGCCGTTCCGCGCTGGGCGGCGACCGGGCGGGGGGTTGGTGGCAAAATCCCAGGAGAATGTAGGAACCAGGACGGTACATCGCTGGCGCAGGAAGGCTTCCACTACTCCGGCCGCATCGATTGACCCGGCACCAAGGGAGCGAAGCGACGAGTGAACACAGACGGCCCGGCCAGAGAGGCCAGGGTTTGCCAAAGCCCGGCTCATGTCAGACACCGTTACCACCGCATGGTCAGCATACATCTCCTCGCGTCTCGCGGGCCGCTCGCGGCAGCGAAGCAAACGGGTGTGAGTAGATTGTTCGAACCGGGCCGCCGTTCGCCATACTGCGCCGGCGTCCGCAAAGCGGACGCTTTCGATCGACGGCGGCGTAGCTCAGCGGTAGAGCAGCTGTTTCCCGCAGGAGCAGGTCACGGGTTTGGCCCCGCATCGTCGCCATTGGTGCCCTGCCCCGGCATTCCGATAGAATGCTCCCTAGCCTCGCGAAGCGAGGCTTTCACATCGTCGGCCGGCGTAGCTCAGCGGTAGAGCAGCTGTTTCGTAAACAGCAGGTCACGGGTTCGAATCCCATCGCCGGCTCCAGTTGACTCCAAAACGCACGCACCCACTCTCGGGTGCGTGTTCCGTTTGCAGCACAGCCTGACCAGCATGACGAATCAGCATCCCGTGTCCGCGCGCGCCTGCGACAGCAGCGAGGTGAACGCCGCGTGCTCCGCCGACCCCACGACTTCGATCCCCGGTAGCGGCTGCGACAGCGCCCGCTCCTTCAACGCCAGCACGCGCGCCACCGACTCGTCGATCCGCTCCTCGCTCAGGCGCCCGGATTGCACCGCCGCCAGCAGGGCCTGCGACGCCGCGATGCCTCCGCCAGCGTCCGCGTACAGCACGATGTCCGCCCCGGCCTCGATCGCCCGCACCGCGGCTTCGCCCGCGTCCCACCGGTTCGACACCGCGCCCATCTCCAGCGCGTCCGTGATCACCACGCCCTCGAAGCCGAGGCCATCGCGCAGGAACCCGATCGTCAGCCCCGACAGCGATGCCGGGATCCCCGCCGGGTCCAGGGTCAGATAGTCCACGTTCGACGTCATCATCAGGTCCGTGACATCCGCGGCCTCGCGAAACGGCGGCAGGTCGTCCCCCTCCAGCTCCGCCAGCGTCTTCTCCACCACGACCCGTCCGTCGTGTGAGTCCCCGCCCGTCGAGCCGTGGCCGGGGAAGTGCTTCGTCGTTGCCAGCACACCCGCCTGGTGCAGCCCCTCGATGTACGCCAGCACCATCGGCGTCACCGCGTCCGGAGTCGTCCCGTACGCACGGTCGCCGATGACCGTGTTCTCCGGGTTCGTCAGCACGTCAGCGTCCGGCGCCAGGTTCATGTTGATGCCTACCGCCAGCACCTCGCGCCCCGTCACCAGCGCCGACTGCCGCGCGAACTCCGTCTGCCCGATGCAGCCGATCACGGCCGCCGCGGGCATCTGCGTGAACGGCGGGTCCAGCCGGATCACGCGCCCGCCCTCCTGGTCGATCGCGATCAGCATCCCCTCGCCGTTCGACTCCTCAGCCATCTGCTGCAGCCCCGACGTCAGCGCCAGCACCTGCTCCGGCGCGCCGACGTTGCTGCCCAGCAGCACCATGTTCCCGATGTGGTACGTCCGCACCAGCTCCGCCGCCTCCTCCGCCGTCGTCCCGCTGAACTCCGGCATGATCAGCTGGCCGATCTTCACCTCCAACGTCATACCGCTCGCCGGTGTCACCGTCGCGAGGGCCTCTTCCGTTGGCACTCCCGCCGTCGCGGTCGGCGCAACCGCGTTCCCGCCGCCGTCATCCCGTGCCCGCGTGCACGCAAATCCCAGCCCGAACGCGACCGCCGCCGCGATCACCACGCCCACCGCCACGTATCGCGAGTTCATAGGCTTCCTTGCTCTCGTTCCAACGTTGTCCCTCCACGATACCGCCCATGGGGTCATCGCCGATCGTCCGAAGCTACAGTGCCGTTCGTCCATTCACGCGGCGCGGGCCGCGCCGATACCATGACGGACGCTTCGCGACGCGATCGCGAGGCTTCAGGAGTAGAACTGTGCTCGGTCTCCCGTCACACGAACGCCGCCGCCGCTACGCCGAGGTCACGGCCGCCCTCGCGCGCCACGGCATGGGCGCGCTCGCCCTCCGCCTCGGGCTCGAGCGCCTGAACCCCGCCCGCCTCTTCGCGGGCACAGCACGGCCGTCGCACACCACCGCCGCGCACGTACGCCGGGTGCTCGAGGAGCTGGGCACCACCGCTATCAAGCTCGGACAGATCCTCAGCGCCCGCCCCGACCTGCTGCCGCCCGACTACGTCGCCGAGCTCGAGAAGCTGCGCGACCGCGTCCCGCCCGTCGATGCGGACGCCATCATCGAGATCGTTGAGCGCGAGTTAGGCGGCCCCCTCGATCGCGTGTTCGCGACCTTCGACCGCGGGCCCCTGGCCGCCGCATCGATCGGCCAGGTGCACGCGGCCACGCTGCTCGACGGCACAAGCGTCGCCGTGAAGGTGCGCAAACCCGGCGTCAGCGAAGCGGTCGCGCTCGATCTCGCGATCCTCGCCGACCTGGCGAAGCGCGCCGTGCGCACCGAGCTGTTTCCCCAGGGCTACGACCTGGAGTCCCTCGTCGATGAGTTCGCCTGGACCCTGCGCGCAGAGCTCGATTACGTGCGCGAGGGCCGCAACGCCGACCGCCTCCGCGAGATCCTCGCCGAGGACGAACGCATCGTCGTCCCGGCCATCCACTGGCAACACACCACCGCCGCCGTGCTCGTGATGGACCGCATGGATGGCATTCCGATCTCGCGCGTGGACAGCCTCCGAGCCGTCGGCATCGACCTGTCCGCGCTCGCCACGGCCAACGCCGAGATGCTGATGAAGGAGGTCTTCCAGGCCGGTTTCTTTCACGCCGACCCGCACCCCGGCAACTTCCTGGTGCTGCCCGACGGCCGCACCGCCGTCCTGGACTTCGGCATGGTCGGCCAGCTCGACGAGGAGCTGCGTCACACCTTCCTGCAGCTCTTCGTCGCCATCGTCCAGCAGGACGCCGGTGCCATCGTCGACCAGATGGAGCACCTCGGCATCCTGCGTTCGCCCACGGCGCGCGACGGCGTCCGCCGCGACGTCCACCACGTCCTCGAACGCTACTACGGCCTCGCCACCGACGAGTTCGCCCTCACTGAATACATCGATGACATCTTCAACGTCGTCCAGCGCCACGGCCTCCAGCTCCCGGCCGACCTCGCGCTGCTGCTCAAGACCGTCGGCATGAGCGAGGGCCTCTGGCGCCAGCTCGACCCCGCGTTCAACGCCGCCGACGTCGCCGAGCCCTTCGTGCGCGAGGCCGCGGCCCAGATGTATGCCCCGCGCGCGTGGGGCAAGCGCATGCTCACCGCCGCCGGAGATACCGTCGAACTGGGCGCCTACCTCCCCGGACAGATCCGCCGTATCGCCTCGCGCATCGACCGCGGCGAATTCGAGGTCACTCTGCGTCACCGCGATCTCGACGAGACATTGAACCGGCTCAGCGGCATGGTCACGCGCCTGTCGATGGCCATCGTCGCCGCCGCGCTCATCCTCGGCCTGCCACTGATCGCCAGCGTGTGGGAGCCGCCCGGATGGGACTACATCGCGCCCGTCTGGTTCTTCGGCGGCATCATCGCCGCGCTCGCCCTCATCGTGCGGCTCGCCTTCGCCGGCCGCCGCAAGGACCACGGCGGCTGACCTCACGCCACGATCGCGGTCGCCACGGCGAAGTAGATCACGATCGACAGCAGGTCCTGCGCCACCGTGGCCAGCGGCCCGCTGCCGTACGCCGGGTCGCGCCCCGCCAGCTCGAACGCCCACGGCAGAACCATCGCCACGATCGTCGCCGTAGAACACGCGCCCACCAGCGCGATGGACACGGCGATCGCCACCTCCGTGTCACTCCAGCGCAACCACACCAGCGGGAAGAACGCGGCGCCCAGCAGCATCCCCGCCAGCGCCCCCGTCACCAGTTCGCGCAGCACGACGCGCCGTAGCCCCACGCCCAACGACAGTCCGCGGATGACCAGCGTCTCCGTCTGCGTGCCCACGGCGTCCGCCATGTACACGATGCCCGGGATGAAGAACGCCAGCAGCACCTTCTCTTCCAGCCGCTCCTCGAACGCCCCAACGACGTCCGCCGCGAACAACGCCCCCAGCAGTCCGATGAAGAGCCACGGCAGCCGGTGCCACAGCCTCAGTCGCACCGATTCCTCCGTCGCCGCCCGCGCCGCGGACCCCTGCCGCAGCACACCCGCGATCCGCCCCAGGTCCTCGTCGTGCTCCCGCAGCAGCACACCAAGCAGCCGCGCCGGCGGCACGATCCCCCGAAAGACGCCCTCGTCGTCCACCACGGCCAGCGCGCTCTCGCCGTGCTGCACCGCCTTCCACGCCACGCGCTCCTGGTCCGTCGCGGCCGATACCACGGGCGGATCCGCGTCCATCACGCTGGGCATCGCCGTCTCGTCAGCCGCGGCCAGCACGTCCTCGATGCGCGCGATGCCTCGCAACACCCCAGCCCCATCGCACACCGCGATGTGGCTCACGACCTCGTAGCGCGTCCCGGCCAGGAGAGCGCGCACCTCGCCAGCCGTCGTATCCGGCCGCGCGACCGGCACCTCGCGCGTCAGCAGCGCGCCCGCCGTCTCCAGTGTCAGCTCTTCGAGTGGTGGGATCTGCCGGGCCATCGCCGCCCTCCTGCGCAGCTCCGTAGCGCCGCCATAGCCTAACCGCACACGCGCCACCGCCGCACCGGCGCGCTATCGTGGCGCCATGATGGCCCGCACAGCCGCCCCGCTCCTCCTCACGCTGCCGTTCCTGCTGGCTGCCGCCTGCACAGACAGCGCGCCCGCGCCCACCACCACACCATCACCCCCCACCACCAACGTGTCGAACACCCCGATGGCAACGCCTATCGCCGCGACTGCCACACCACTCACTACAGCTACAGCCACCCCGTCGCCCATCGCCGAGGCTCGCGTCGTCGAGCGGGGCGACGCCTCCCGCCGCGCCGTCGCCCTCACCTTCGACGCCGGCGCCGATGCCGGCTACACCGAAGACATCTTTCGCACTCTGCGGGACAACAACATCCGCGCGACGTTCGGCGTCACCGGCGTCTGGGCCGAACAGAACCGCGACCTCCTCTTCGCCATCACCGCCGACGGCCACCAGATCATCAACCACACCTACGACCACAGGTCCTTCACCGGCGCCTCCACCGGCGACCCGCCCCTCACGTCCGACGAGCGCGCGCTCGAGCTCTCCCGCGCCGAGGTCACCGTCTACCGCTACACGTCGCGCAGCACGAAGCCCTACTTCCGCCCGCCCTACGGCGACATCGATGGCAGCGTCCTCCGCGATGCCGCCGCCAGCGGCTACGATACCGTCGTCATGTGGACGGTCGACACCCTCGGTTGGAACGGCGCCACCGCCGACGAGATCCTCCAGCGCTCCCTCGACCTCGCCGAACCCGGCGCCATCTACGTCATGCACGTGGGCAGCGACTCCCAGGACGCCGCCGCCCTCCAACAGATCATCGCTGGCCTCCGCGCCGACGGATACGCCTTCAGCACCATCGACGAGCTTCTGCAGCCTTCTAATCCCTAGCCCCCAGCCCCTAGTCCCTCCGCAGCTACACTCCTAACCGATGGACTTCGACGCCGCCGTTGCCCGCCGGATGCTGAACAACCGCAACCTTCGCATCACCCATGGCTGGGGTGATATCCGCGACTTGCGGGGCGCGCTCGCCGTCACGTCCGACGCGCCGATCGCCGGTCTGAACTCCCTGCATGCGTTCGACGTCCGTGAGCGCGATCTCGAGGCCCTGCTCGACGTCGGCTTCGCCCTCCTCCGCGCCTTCGACCGCGATCCCGCCGTCGAGGTCACCCCGCTCGACCGTCCGAAGACGTTACGCCGGCGCCTCGCCCGCCGCCGCCTGTCCTGCGCGAGCCAGGGATCGTGGATGGCGCACGATCACGCCGCGCCGCCGATCGTCCTGAATCAGGATGTCGAGGTGCGCCTCGCGGAGCCCGACGACATACGCGCCTTCGCCTCGATCGTTGGCGGCGGCGCGGCGTGGGCCCGCCGACTGTGCGCCGCCACCGCCTCCAACGCGATGCAACAGAGGGGCAACTACTACTATCTCGGCTGCCTCGATGGCGTACCCGTCTCGACGCTGCACCTGCTCGTCGACGGCGCCACGGCCGGCGTCTACGCCGTCAACACCCTGCGCGCGCACCGCCGCAAGGGCGTCTCCTCCACCGTCATGGCCCGCGCCATCGCCGATGCCCGCGCCGCCGGCTGCGACGTCATCTGCCTCGGCTGCGAGGCCAACAGCACCGCCGAGCGTCTCTACGTGAAACAGGGCTTTGAGCGCACGTTCACCTCCGACCTGTGGACCGCGCCGGGCGAGAGATAGGACCGGTATGTCGGAGTTCTGGTTCTTCACCCTCCTGCTCGTAGCCGCGCTCGCGGTCGGCGGCGCGTGGCTCATACGCGGCGTACTCACCCGCTCGCGGACCGATGAGCTTGATCCAGACAACCCGGTCGCCATCGCGGGCTCGCTCGACGAGATGTCCGCCGAAGTCCTGCGCTCCAAGCTCGAGGCAATGGGCATCCCTGCCTACACCCGCAACCGCCTCGGACGCACCTTCTCCGGCGGCGTCCCACCCATCCTCCTCGGCTGGGAAGTCCTCGTCCGCCGCGCCGACGCCGAGGATGCCGCCCTCGTCATCGGCGAGTGATCCGTCCGACCTCCGACCTCTGACCTCCAGCATCCAGCCTCCAACCCCATCTACAACCCCCAGCCACGCGTTGCCGTCCCCCGCCCCCGTCCCGTACAGTGCAGCACCACCACGAGACGCATTCCGAACGGAGGCACGAGCATGGCCACGATAACTTCCTCCCGCGCATGCCGGATGTGTCTCTCGTTCATCGGCTAACCTCCACTCGGCAGGTGCGGCGACGCCCAACACGGATTCTCCTCCGGACACGCGCATTCGTTTCGCCTCGCGGCTCGCGCCGCGGGGCATGTTCACGTGCACATCGATGAGGAGAAGTTCGTGGGAAACGTTCGAATGCACGCCGACGAGATCGACATGGATGACGCGCTCGTCCGGCGTCTCTTGCTACAGCAGTACCCCGCGTGGGCGGACCTTCCGCTCAGGCGGGTCGAGCACGCGGGGACAGACCACGCGATCTACCGCCTCGGCGATCACATGTCCGTGCGGCTGCCGCGCATCCACTGGGCCGCTGGTCAGCCTGAGAAGGAGGTCACGTGGCTGCCGCGACTTGCGCCGCACCTCCCGGTGCCCGTGCCCGTGCCCCTGGCGATGGGAGAACCGGGTGAGGGCTACCCATATCGATGGCTCGTCTCACCATGGATGGAGGGCCACGACGCCACCCGCGAGCGCATGCGCGATCCGCAGATCGCAGTCGATCTCGCGCGCTTCATCATCGCGCTGCAGCGCATCGATCCGGAGGGCGGGCCACGCCCGGGACGTCACAATTTCCTCCGCGGCGTGCCGCTGGCCGTGCGAGACCCCGGTCTTCGCGCGGCGATCCCGGCCTGGGAGGGCATGATCGATACGGCCGCGATCACGGCTGCGTGGGAAGAGGCCCTTGAAGCCCCCGTGTGGCATGGTCCTCCCGTCTGGCTCCACGGCGATCTGCTATCCGGCAACGTGCTCGTCGATGACGATCGCTTGAGCGCCCGCCTCAGCGGCCGCCTCAGCGGCGTAATCGACTTCGGGTGTCTTGGCGTGGGCGATCCCGCGTGCGACCTGAGCGTCGCGTGGACGCTCTTGTCCGGCGAGAACCGCGCCGTCTTTCGGGAAACGATGGGCGCCGATGACGCCACCTGGGCGAGAGCGCGGGGCTGGGCGTTGATGGGCGTGGGCGCGCTCCCGTACTACGCGCAGACAAATCCCGCGCAGATCGCCCGAGCGCGAAGTTCCATCAACGAGGTGCTTGCCGACCGTCAGCCGGCAGAAACAGGAGGTTCCAGGTGAAGAACTACAATCCGGCGATGAGCTTCGGTCCCGAGGTCGCGGCCGGCGACCCGCACCGGCTGCGCGGCGATGAGGACCAGACCGTCGCCTTCCTCCGCGACCTGTCGGGCGAGGGCCCGGCCCTCGAGTTGGCGATCGGCACCGGCCGCATCGCGCGCCCGCTCGCCGCGACCGGCGTTCGCGTCGACGGCATCGACATCTCGCAGGCCATGGTCGACGTCCTGCGCACCCAGCCCGGCGGCGACGCGATCGCGGTCACGATGGGCAACTTTGCAGACGTCCCGGTGACGGGCACGTACCGGCTCATCTACATCGTCTACAACACGATCCACAACCTGCTGACCCAGGACGACCAGGTGCGCTGTTTCCAGAACGTCGCGAAGCACCTCCCAGATGACGGCTTTTTCGTCGTCGAGGCTCTCACGCACGAGTCCATGCACCTGGTCGATGACCAGTACGTGCACGCGCAGTCCGTCGAAGTGAAACAGGTGTGGCTCGACGTCGCGCGCTACGACCCGGTGACGCAGCTCCTCGAGGAGAGCCACGTCTCGCTCACCGACAAGGGCGTGCGCCTGTTCCCCATCGTCACCCGCCACATCTGGCCTGCGGAGATGGACCTCATGGCCCGCATCGCCGGCCTGCGCCTGAAGCAGCGCTTCGGCGGCTGGGACCGCAGCCCCTACACCGCCCACAGCCGCAACATCGTCTCCGTCTACGAGCCCGTCGCCTAGAGGTGGAGGTTGGATGTTGGAGAGGCCCAGTCCAACCTCCAACATCCAACCTCCAGCCTCGCGCCTTCTCGCGCGTGATCCCCCACCCAAGTACCCTGCTCGTATCCACGAACGTCCACCAAGAGGAACACCCATGGACTTCCAGCTCTCCGAGGAACATCGCCTGATCCAGCAGACCGCGCGACGCGTCGCCAAGGACGTCATCGCACCGCGCGCGGCCGAGATGGACATCACCGGCGAATACCCGCACGACGTGTTCAAGGCCTTCAAGGACACCGGCCTCACCGGCCTCACCATCCCCACGCAGTACGGCGGCTCCGGCGCCGGCATGCTCGCCCTCGCCCTCGCCGTCGAGGAGGCGGCGAAGTACTGCTGCGCCTCGGGCCTCATGCTGCTACTCTCCGCCCTCCCCTCACAGCCGGTCATGATCGGCGGCGACGAGCGCCAGAAGCAGTGGATCGGCAAGGGCATCGCCTCGGGCGAGATCAAGGGCGCCTTCTGCCTCACCGAGCCCAACCACGGCTCCGACGCCGGCAACCTGGAGACCAGCGCGAAGAAGGACGGCGACGACTACATCATCAACGGCGAGAAGATGTACATCTCCGGCGGCACCGTCGCCGACTACATCGTCTGCTTCGCCCGCACCAACGGCACCCCCGGCCCGAAGGGCATTGGCGCCTTCATCGTCGAGACGAAGTCGCCCGGCTTCAAGGTCGCCGGCCAGGATCGCAAGATGGGCGTCCGCGGCGTCCCCACCGCCGACATCGTGCTCGAGGACGTCCGCGTTCCGCGCGAGAACCTCATCGGCGGCGCCGAGAACCAGGGCTTCAACCACGCCATGATGACGCTGAACTCCTGCCGCCCCGTCGTCGGCGCCCGCGGCGTCGGCCTGGCCGAGGGTGCGATGACCTACGCGCTCGAGTTCGCCCGCCAGCGCGAGGCCTTCGGCAAGCCCATCGCCGATCTGCAGGCCATCCAGTTCATGTTCGCCGAGATGGCGATCGCCATCGAAGCCGCCCGCCTGCTCGTGTACCAGGGCGCCTGGCGCGTCGACCAGGGCCTCTACTCGCGCGAGCACGCCGCGTACCTCAGCATCGCGAAGGCCTTCGCCACCGAAACCGCCGTCAAGGTCTCGTCCGACGCCCTGCAGGTCCTCGGTGCGCAGGGCTACATGATGGACCACCCCCTCGAGCGCCACTACCGCGACGCCCGCCAGCTCATGATCGTCGAAGGCACGTCTCAGGTGCAGCGCGTAGTCATCGCCCGCGCCCTCCTCGAACGCGAGCTCGTGTATCCGTAGGGGTGCCCGGCGAGCGTTGTGACTTCGACCGTAGCGCGGGCTTTTCAGCCCGCGCGGCCGTGACCAAGGTCAATGCACCACTGCGCGCAATCCGCACGTCGGTTCATCGATGCCGCATACTGTCCATTGCGATGGAAGAGCCGACAGCCGCGTCTTTGCTGGAGGAGCTTCGCCGCCTCTTTCCGGGAGAGGTACTCGACTTCGAGGTCGACGACTACCTGTTCGCGCACGGCTCACCGGTTCTCGCCCTGATGTACAAGCAACTCCTGTGGCCGGACTTTCGTGCTTGCAACGACATCGTGGTTTGGGAGGGTTCGGGAATCGATGATGACGCGATTCGACGAGCCTACGAGCAGTACGGCCACGACCGGTCGGTCACGGAGAAGTCCTGCAATTTCGTGGAAGTTCCCGAGCTGTTTAATCGCGGCGATATGAGCGAGGAGCTCTGGGAACAACTAACACGCTCGATGATGGATTGCTGGAAGGCTCGCCTGGCCGGACTATATCCGGACAGGACTTTTGTGTTCGAGTTCCTTGCCCCCAACGACACTACGGGAGAAGAAATGGGGTTCTGGTTTTACCAGAGCTAAACACAACGCGGTCGCTTTCGTCGGCGCACCGACCCACTGACGCACTCACGAACTGACGCACTGACGCACTCACTCCCCTCACCCCTTCCCCTTCGCCCGCCCCTGCCGCCCCGGCACAGCCGCGTCCGCCCCCGCGATCCCCATCTCGACCCACCGCCGCAGCGCCGGCCCGCGCGATACACCCGCCGGCGACACGTACACCATCCCCGTCATCGCCCGGCCCGTGAAGTCCATCGGGCGCGCGTGCGCCTTCTTCAGCGCCTCGGCGTGCTGCGCCGCCCCCGCCCGCACCACCAGCTCGTCGCTAAGCACGCCCACGCACATCTTGCCGTCCAGCAGGAACGCCAGCCCGCCGAACATCTTCCGCTCCGTGACGCCGCCGCGGCCCGCCAGCACCGCGCGCACCCGCTCCGCCAGCCGCTCGTCGTACGCCATCGCCTCGCCCTATCGCGGGAACCCGCGCCCGCCGTGCACGCCGTTCAGCGCGCAGATCTCGCCCCAGTGTGACAGCACGTGCCCAAGCACCCCCGCGCCCAGCACCCATCCCAGCGTCCGTTCCCCGAACCCGAACGCCGAGAGGTCCACCGCCCGGTCCAGGTCACCAGGCGTCAGCGATCCCACGAACGCGTCCGTCGCCTCCCCCACCGCCGCCGCGTACGCCCGCAGCGCGCCGAGATCCACCCGCACGCGTGCCGCCCAGGCGTGCCAGTCCCCGCCCTCCGGCGGCGGCTCGCTCAGCCCCGTCCTGCCCGCCCACGCCGTCGCGAACAACGGCGACTGCCCGCGGATCAGCCCCTGCACGAACCCGTCCTCGCCCGTCACCACGTGCCCGTACGTCGCCGCGATCGGATTCAGGACGCCGGGCATCGCCGCGCGCGCCCGCTTCTCGTCGATCTCCGCCATCGTCCCCTCCAGGAACCAGCGCGCCTGCCCAAGCTGCTCCCTCAGAAACTCGATCGTGTCCATGTCACCTCCTTCGTGGTGACATCAACCTAAGGCCGGCCTCGGCCCACCGAAAGAGATCCTGCCCGCCATCACGCGCAACTCTTGCCACCATGTTGTCAGCAACCCCCGGGCCCAACCGCGGAACCGCTGGCAGGCCGACAAGCCCCCCACCCGCTACCATGATCCCACAGGCCAGCACCCCTCACAGGAGCAACATCGTGGACCGTCCCCGCGTCGTCATCACCGGCATCGGCGCCATCACCCCCATCGGCAACGACGCCGAGACCTTCTGGCAGGCGCTCCTCGCCGGCACCAACGGCATCGGCCCCATCACCCTCTTCGACGCCGCCCGGCACTCCGTCCGCATCGCCGGCGAGGTCAAGGACTTCGACCCCACGTCCTTCATGGAATACAAGATGGCCCGCCGCTCGCACCGCTTCTCGCAGTTCGGCGTGAAAGCCGCGCGCGAGGCCCTCCTCTCCGCGAAGATCGAGCTCAACGACGCGCTCGCGCGCGAGATGGGCTGCATGATGGGCACCAGCGGCGGCGTCTTCGCCCAGGGCAATCAGGAGCAGATCGCCGAGACCCGCGGGCCCGGCCGCGTCGACCCGCTCATCATCCCGAAGCTGGGCCAGCACATGGCCGCAGGGCGCGTCGGCCGCGAGCTTGGCCTGCGCGGCCCCAACACCGCCATCAGCAGCGCCTGCGCCAGCGGCACCGACGCCATCGGCCACGCCTGGCTCATGATCCGCAACGGCAACGCCGACATCATGCTCGCCGGCGGCTGCGAGGCCATGGTGCATCCCGTCGTCGTCGCCACCATGGCGTTGATGGGCGCGCTCTCCAAGGGCTACAACGACACACCGGAGAAAGCCTCGCGGCCCTTCGACCTCCACCGCGACGGCTTCGTCCTCGGTGAAGGCGCCGGCGTGCTGGTCCTCGAATCGCAGGAGCACGCCGAATCCCGCGGCGCCACCATCCTCGCCGAGTACATCGGCCACGGCTGGTCCTTCGACGCCGTCGACGACGCCGCGCCCGATGCCGAAGGCCAGTCGCTGAGCATGGCGCGCGCCCTGAAGTCCGCGCGCATCGCGCCGGACGAGGTGTCGTGGATCAACGCCCACGGCACCGCCACACCCTACAACGACAGGACCGAAACAAGGGCGATAAAGATGGCCTTCGGCGAAGGCGCCGCCTACCGCGTCCCCGCCAGCAGCATTAAGTCGATGGTCGGCCACGCGGCCGGGGCCGCCGGCGCCCTCGAGGCTGTCGCCTCCGTGCAGGCCATCCGCGACAACAAGATCCCGCCCACCATCAACCTCGACACGCCGGACCCGGAGTGCGACCTGGACTACGTGCCCCACAAGGCCCGCGACGCGAAGGTCGATACCGTGCTCAGCAACAGCTATGGCATGGGCGGCCAGAACAGCACGCTCATCCTCCGGCGCTGGCAACCCTGACCCGGATCACGGGCACTGGCCCGCCGTGGCGATGAACTGGGCCAGCATCAGCTGGTCGCCCGAGCTCACCGTGCCGTCCTTGTTGATGTCGAAGCTCACCAGGCGCAACGAGGGCGCCGTTTCGCGGATAATCTCGAACACCATGAGCAGTTGATCGCCGGAGTTGACGATGCGGTCGCCATTGATGGACGCCGCCTCGCACCCGTCGCGCGCCAGACCCGTGGACGGGTAGCCGTCCTGATCGCCGTCCGTGTCGGTGTCGTTCGGGTTGGTGTTATAGCCGCAGAACTCCACACGGTCGCTGAGACGGTCGCCGTCGGTGTCAGTGGCGGTGCCGCAGGCGGCGGCTGACGGCTTGCTGGCGGCGCTCGTCGGGTCGGTGCTTAACGCGCACTCCGCGCCGTCGAGGACGCGGTCGCCGTCGGTATCGCCGAGGAGCGGGTCGGTGATGTGGCCGGCGCAGGCGGCTCCAGTTTGCTCGTCGGCGTCGGTGAGGCCGTCGTTGTCGTCGTCGGGATCGCAGGCGTCGCCCAGGGCGTCGGAGTTGGGCCAGGTGCGGTCGTCCTGCGTCGAGGGCGGTGTCTGGTCGATGAAGTTGCCGTCGGCATTCTCCTGGCCGGGGTTGGCGACTGTGGGGCAGTTGTCGGACGAGTCCGCCACACCGTCCAGATCCGTGTCCGGCGCCGTCACGATGCGCTGGATCGCACCGCCGAAGTAGTCCGCCACGTAGAGCTCGCCCGCGGCGTCTTCACCGAAGCTGCTGATCAGGAACGGCGCGACGAGCTGTTCGGCGAAGGGCCAGGTTGGGCTGCCGGGCGTCGCGGTCCAAATCCTGCCGCTGCAGAAGTCGCCGAAGACGTAGTCGCCGGCGATGGAGGGCACGAGCGCGCCACGATAGAGGTAACCGCCGGTGACCGAGCAGTTGCCGTTTGTGTGCGAATACTCCGCGATCGGTGGGGTGAGCGATGCGTGACCGCAGCCGACGCCCTCATTGATATAGCAGGAGCTCCCCTCCATGATGCGCCAGCCGTAGTTCACGCCGCCCGCCGCGCCCGCCGGCTGGAAGTCGATCTCCTCGACGGTGAACTGGCCGACATCGGCGATGAACAGGTCGCCCGTCGCGCGGTCGAAGCTGAAGCGCCAGGGATTGCGCAGTCCGTACGCCCAGATCTCATCCAGGCCCGGCGTCGCCCCGGCAAACGGGTTGGTGGCCGGGATGCCGTAGTAGGGCGCGTTGTTCACGCTCTGGTCGACATCCATGCGGAGCAGCTTGCCCAGCAGCGTGTCCAGGTTCTGGGCGTTGTTCGCGGGATCGCCCACGCCGCCGCCGTCGCCGACGGCAACGTACAGATACCCATCGGGGCCGAAGGCGAGCTGACCGCCGTTGTGATTCTGGTTGGTCGGATGCGAAATCGTGAGCAGCGGCGCGCCCGAGGCCGCGTTCGCGACGTCGGGGTCCGCGGAGACCGTGTAGCGGGCGATAACGACATCGCCTGAAGCGTTGGTGTAGTGAATGAAGAAGTACGGCGTCGCCGGGTAGCCCGGATGGAAGGCGAGGCCCAGCAGCCCCTCCTCGATTCCCGGTGACGCAGGGAGGAGCGAGGAGACGTCGAGGAAGGGCTTGGAAAGGATGGATGAGCCGTCGTAGATCTTGATGCGCCCGCCCTTCTCGACGATGAAGAGGCGGCTATCGCCCGCGTGGGTGATGCCGATCGGGGCGTTGAGGCCGCTGGCGCCCGCAAGGGGCTCGAGCGCGATCGTACCCACGGCGCCGGCGGCGGGGGTATGGCGGCGGCCGGCCGGCGCACCAAGAGCGAGCAGAATGGCCGATACGGCGAGAACAAGCGGAACGAACCTGGTCATGGCAGAGCCGCTCCCATCAGGCGGCGGGGTGTCTCGGGGGCGGGGGAAGGCCCATTGGGCAGGTGGCCAGTATAGCCGCTCACCAGTGACGGATGCGTGTAGGCGTTGAGGCCGACCATGTTGCTGTTTGATTTCCTGTTGTTCTTTCGCGGCGGTTCGGGCTTGAATCTGACGGAGTCCGGAGCGCCGGCGTATCAGATTCGGATCCTTGACTGGATATGATTGATGTTGATTGACACTGGGGCAGTTCAATCAAACCCCTGCGCGGCTGAGAGAGCGCGCGCGCTCAGGCCGGGGTGTCGTTCGCGAGAGCGTCCGGCTGCCGCATGATGCATCGGCGCGCGCGGAGGCGGCCGCGGTTTCGCGGCATGCGGAAGCTGTGTGCGGGCGCATGGGCGAGCCTGGATCGCATCGAGAGCGAACTCCGGGCGCGCCGCTGCGGTTCCGCAAGACTTAACATTGCGGCAACCCCTCTCTCCCAAATGGCGGCGGGGCGGGACACGGCTGCTTCGCGTCGAGGCGAGAGAAACCGCGACACGCCACGGCGCGTACCCTGAACGCAAGGTCGAGCACAATGAGGAGCGGACTGGTATGGAGTTTTTCGGCGACATCGAGCGGTACGCTTCGGACTTGTATCCATACCGCTGGCCGATCAGCATCGGACTCGCCGTTGCCGCCGCCGCGATCGTGGCCTTTGCCGTACGACGGGGCTGGCACCGTGTCATCGTGCGGAACCCGCGGCGGAGCGCGGCGATCGCCCTACCTCTGACCGCCATCCTTGTCGTGGCCGGCTGGTACACCCTCTCTCCGCTGTGGGAGCGCACCTTTCTCGACGAGCCAAGTCCGCTTGAAGCCACCACCATGCCGCCGGCAACCTCGGAGGGCGCGCCCGCGCCCGAGGGGACACGTTCGGCCAGCCCCGCTCCGCCCGCGGCCCTCGCGCCCACGGCCGAAACGGAACCGGCGCTTCCGCGCCAAACGCATGCCGGGACGTTCATGGGCGCGGACGACTTTCATTTCGGGCGCGGGACGGCACAGCTCATCGAGACCGCGCCCGGCGCGTACACACTGCGATTCGAGGATTTTTCCGTGCGGAACGGCCCTGATCTCTTCGTCTACCTGACACCCGATCCGACAGGTGAGTCGATCGACGGCGGCATCAATCTCGGCGAACTGAAGGCAACCGACGGCGCGTTCAACTACGAGCTGCCGCCGGGCACAGACGTCTCGCAGTTCAGTAGCGCGATCGTCTGGTGCAAGCAGTTCGCGGTGCTGTTCGCCGTCGCGGAACTTGCCGAGGTGTAGCGTCACCGAGGTGTAGCGTCACCTGCGCGAGCGCTCGCGCGCTCGCCTCCAAGCAGGATGTGCCGCCCTTCTCCAAAGATATTGGCCGGGATGTGCGATGAACTGCGCGAGGATCGGCTGGCCCCTCGCTAACGTGCGAGGCCGGGCACAAGCGGCAGGCGGACTTGTCTCATCAGGGACATCCCCGCGCGGGCGACACCACCAGCCGACGGCGTTAAGAAGCCTCGTGTGCATGTTGGCCGCGCAGAGGGGCGCACAGTGGAGTCGTGCGCGACGCGCCAGACACCGGCGACAAGCGGGACGCCTGCGCCACCCTGCTGGCCGCGCCTGCTGGCCGGGCGCATCGCCAGCCGCGATACTCCGGCATCCAGCCGCCACCGGGCCGCGCCCAGGGCCTGATGCGCGCATCGCGACGGGGAGGCAATCTTGACGACTTCGCTGTATCTCACCTTTGCGGTCCTTGTCGGCGTCGGCGCGGCCACGCAGAGCGCGCTGCTTGCGGCCATGGGGCGCGACAAGGGGCCGTATGAAGGCACCTGGATCAACATGCTCGCCGCCATCGGCGGGCTGTGCGTGATCCTCGTCGTCCGAGGCGTCGCGGGACGCTCGCCGATGCTGGCGGCGCCGTTCAACCACGCGCTCGTGTTCGCCGTGGTCATCGGCGTCACCGGCGTCGCGCTGGCGATCTCGGTCCGCGGCCTGAACCCGGTCTACGCGATCACCGGCCTCTTCGCGATCGCGTACCTGCTGGGCATAGGTTACGGAGCGCCGAAGATCGGCATCGCGCTGTTCGTCGCCGGCGTGACCGTCGGCCAGCTTGGCGGCGCACTGGCGTACGACCATGCCGGCGCGTTCGGGCTGGACGTGCACCACGCCAGCATCACCCGCATCGCCGGCCTCGCCGTCGTCCTGGCCGGTGCGCTGATCGTCCGTTTCGCACCTTGAGCCGCCGCCGGGCACACTCCTACTCGCCCGTCCCGAGCCGCAGATCGCGCTTGTTGAAGACGTAGTACGTCGCGGACAGCAAGGCCGCGCACCACAGGCACAGGACGAAGAACGCCACCCACGGGTCCGGCAGCTCCGACGCGCGCGGCGACTCGCGGAACGCGATCGAGAGATATTCGCCGTCGTCGACGCGGTTCGCCGCCAGCAGCGACGATACGTTGTGCTCGATGCTGAGCGTGCGGATATCGGCCCACGTCCCGCCCAGCGCGCCGAAGATGCTGTTCAGCGTGCCCTCGATGATCACGAACAGAATGATCCCCGTCGAGCCGAGCGCCGTCGACCGGCCGATCACCGTGATGGCGAACGCCAGCAGTGCGTACGGCAGCACACCGAACCCGGCGCGCAGGATCACGAACACGACGTCGAGCGCACTCATGTCAGCGGCGCCCGGCGGGTCCAGCGTGATGGCGTATCCGGCGAGCGATGATGTCCAGAGCATCGACACGACGCCGAACGCGAGGGCCGACAGCAGCAGGATGGCGCAAAACAGCGCCAGGCCCAGTAGCTTCACCGTAAGCCACTGATTCCGGCTCTGGCCGCGCGAGATCGCCTGCCGTGCCGTCCCCCAGTTGTATTCCGTCGCGATCCCGCTGGCGATGAAGACGCCGACGATCATCGAGCCCCAGAACTGCCCCGCGTCCAGCAGCGCCGGCAGCGCCCACGGCAGCACGAACGCGCGTATCGCCTCCGGCAAGTCGCCGCGCACCTGTGGGCCCGATTCGTTGTGCAGATCCCACCATATGGTGTATCCGAACAGCCATACCTGCACGCCCGCGCCCAGCAGCAGCACCACGAGCAGCACGTAGGGGAGCCAGCGCGTGCGCGACTTCATCAGCTCGGCGAGGATCTGGTCACGCATTGGCGGCCGCATCGGCGGCCGCATCGGCCGGCTCCTCGCCCGTGATCTCCATGAAGAAGTCCTCCAGGTTGTTCTCCTGCGGCCGCAGCTCGGTGAGCCAGATCTGCCGCTCCGCGAGTGCCCGGCTGATGGCCGCCGCCCGGTCGTGCGGCGTCTCGACGACCAGGCGGCCGTCCTCCCGCCGCACGGCGACGACCCCCGCCATCGCCTGCAGCACGGAGACCGCCGACTCGTCGTCCGTCGTGCGAAGCAGCACGGAGGAAGCGCGCGCGGACGCACCGACCAGCGTTCCGACGGGGCCCTGCGTGATCAGCCGCCCCGTCTTCAGGATGGCGACGTCGTCGCACATCTGCTCGACCTCGCTCAGGATGTGGCTGGAGACGAAGACCGTCGTGCCGCCCGCGGCAAGCTCGCGGATCAGCTCGCGGAACTCACGGATGCCGGCCGGGTCGAGGCCGTTCGTCGGCTCGTCGAGGATCACCATCTCCGGCCGGTGCATGATCGCGGCGGCGACGGCCAGCCGCTGCTTCATCCCGAGCGAGAAGTTGCGCACCTTGTCCCGCGCCCGCGAGGCGAGCCCGACCCGCTCGATCACCTCATCGATGCGCTGCTCCGTCGTGTCGGCGCCGATGCGCGCCCACACGCGCAGGTTGTCGCGGGCGGAGAGGTGCGGGAAGTACGCCTGTCCTTCAAGCGTGGCGCCGACACGGTGCAACGCCTGCGATCGATGGGTCCGCGTGTCCAGGCCCAGGATCTCGACGTGGCCCGCCGTGGGGGAGATGAGGCCCAGCGCGAGTGCGATGGTGGTCGTCTTGCCAGAGCCGTTCGGGCCCAGGAAGCCGTAGACGCGCCCGCGCGTGACCTCGATATTCAGCCCGTCGAGCGCCAGCCGCGAGCCGTAGCGCTTCGTCAGCCCGACGGTGCGGAGGACAACATCGCCGGACGGGGGCGCCGTGGCACCGATGCTCATGCCTGCGACGATATCAGACGGCGAGGGCAGAGGTTAGCGCCCGATGCCAGTAGACCCGGTGCGCGGCACTGCATCGCGGGCGGCGACCGGGGCGGTCAGCTTCGCGCCGCATCGCGCACGGCCGCCATAACCTCACCCGCATGGTCGACGATCATCAGGTGGCCGCCGCCCGGCACGAACGTCGCCCGGCAGCCGGGGATCTCGCGCGCGAAGTACCGCCCGACGGCCACTGGCACCACCGTGTCCGCGTCGCCGTGCCAGAGCCGTACCGGCACCCCGCCCACATCCTTGGGCGTGAAGCCCCAGGGCCTCGAGAACAACACCAGGTCCTGCCCCATCGCTCTTCCCCCAGGCCGCAGGGCCACGCGCACCTCCTCCACGAACGCCTCGCGCACCTCGCGGCGCTTCGTCACGGTGCGGTCGATCGAGCGCGGCATCATCCATTGGCGGGCGCGCGGCGCCCAGAACGCCATCCACATCGCCGCCAACCACGCCAGCAGCGGCGCCAGGGCCAGCACCACCCTCGTGAACAATCTCCCGATCCGTCCACGGCCGTCGAGGTGCGCTTCCGGCGAGCCGGCGCCGCTGACGATGACGGCCGTGGTCAGGCGCTCCGGCATCGCCACGGCACAGGCCTGTGCGTGCGGCCCTCCGCCCGACAGACCGACGACCCCGAAGCGCTCGATCTCGAGCGCGTCCGCGAGATCGGCGACGTCGTCCGGCCAGTCCGTCAGCCGGCGCCCCTTCCTGAAATCGGAGCTTCCGTATCCCGGACGGTCGACCGCGATCAGCCGCACATCCTGCAACCGCGCCGCCTCGTCCAGGAACCGCCCCTCCAGCAGGCCGCCCGGCGTTCCGTGGAAGTAGAACGCGGGCGATCCCTGCCGCCTGCCGTACTCGGCATACGCGAGCTTCCGTCCATCGCGCAGCGTGACGAACGCGGCCTCGGTGTCCATGTCCCCGGATCTTACCTGCCCGGCTCCGCGAAGTGAGGCCGTTCGGCCCCTGACGGCGACCGGCCGGTTCTGCATTGATCCAGAAGCGGCGCCCGATAGCCGGGCGGGCCGCCGGATGATCGCGCACCGATCCTGGGCGGCGTCAGGAGAGACGGCATGTACGTAGAGCTCAACAAGACACTCACGCCGGAGCAGCAGGCGCTGCGCGACGAGATGCACCGCTTCGCCGCCGATGTCATCCGGCCCGCCGCGGTCGAACTGGACAAGCTCACGGCCGACGAGGTGATCGCGCCGGGGTCGCGGCTCTGGGATCTCTTCCGGCAGGCGTACGGCCAGGCGTACCACCTGCGCGGCTTCCCGGAGCAGCTGGGCGGCGCCGGGCTGAGCCCGCTCGAGCAGCACATCGTCGGCGAAGAGATGGGCTGGGCATCGGCCGGGCTTTCGATCAGCCTGGGCGTCACGGCGTTCCCGTTCTCGTTCGCGGCGCAGTACGCGGCCATCACCGGCAACAAAGACCTCATGGACGACATCGTCATGCCGTACGTGAACGACCACGAGGGCAAGTACATCGGCTGCTGGGCGATCACGGAGCCGGAGCATGGTTCGGACACGCTCCTCTTCGGCACGGATCAGTTCCGCGACCCCTCCATCACCTTCCAGGTGCAGGCCCGCCGCAACGGCGACGACTGGATCATCAGCGGACAGAAGTCCGCCTGGGTCTCGAACGGCACGATCGCAACGCACGCCTGCACGTTCCTCACGGTCGAACCGTCGCGTGGCATGGACGGCGGCGGCGTGGCGGTGATCCCGCTGGACCTGCCCGGCGTGTCCAAGGGGCCGCCGCTGCGCAAGCTGGGCCAGCGCGACCTGAACCAGGGCGAGATCTTCTTCGACGATGTCCGCATCCCGAAGCACTACATGTTGGTCGAGCCCGAGACGTACCCGATGATCATCGACAACATCCTCGCCGGCGCGAACGCGGGCATGAGCACCACCTTCACGGGGCTGGCGAGAGCGGCGTTCGAAGAGGCGCTCGCCTACACGCGTCAGCGCAAGCAGGGCGGCAAGCTCATCTGCGAGCACCAGCTGGTGCAGGACAGGCTCTTCCAGATGTTCCGGCAAGTCGAGGCCGCACGGGCGCTCTCGCGAGCCGCCTCCCTCTACAACCGCACGACAGTGCCGCCCGCGACGGAGTACTCGATCGCGGCGAAGGTGCAGAGCACGCAGACCGCCTTCGACGTGGCGAGCGACTCCATCCAGTTGATGGGCGGATACGGCCTCAGCCAGGAGTTTCACGTCGAAAAGCTGTTCCGCGACGCGAGGGCCTCCATGATCGAGGACGGCGCTAACGAGGTGCTCGGCCTCGCCGCCGCCCGGCGCATCATCGACGGATACAGGATCTGAACATCGCGAACGGGCACCGCGATCGAAGGGAGATTCGCCGAATGCCGATTCGCCGAATGCAGACGTTAGAACGCGCCGGAATCGCAGCGCACCCGGAAGAGCGCGGGGCGCGATCTCAGGACTGGGACGCCATCGTCATCGGCTCCGGCCTTGGCGGGCTGACAGCCGCTGCCTACCTTGCGACGAACGGGCAGCGCGTGCTGGTGCTGGAGCAGCACTACGTCGCGGGCGGCAACGCCCACGTCTTCCGCCGCAAGCGCAACAAGCAGGTGTTCGAGTTCGACGTCGGCGTCCACTACATCGGCGACTGCGCGCCGGGCGGCGCCATCCCCAACGTCCTGCGCGGCGTCGGCCTTGAAGGCAAGGTCGAGTTTGTGGAGATGGATCCGGACGGCTTCGACACCATCTCCTACCCCGGACTGACCTTCCGGGTGCCGAAGGGCTGGGACCGCTATCGCGAACGGCTCGTCGCGGCGTTTCCGGACGACGAGACCGGCCTGCACCGCTGCCTCGACGTGTTCGAGGGGCTGCTCGCGGAGATGAAGAAGCTGCAGGAAGCGGGCGGTGCGCCCGACCCGGCGCAGATCGTCCGCGACGCGCCGAACCTGGTCCGCTGGGCGGCCCGGCCGCTCTCCGAGCTGTTCGACGACTGCGGCCTGGGCCAGAAGGCGCGCGCCGTGCTGCTCGCCGAGTCGGGCGCGTACGCCGTCGCGCCGTCGCGCACGCCGGTCGTGGTGCACGCGGGCCTGCTGGGCCACTACCTGAAAGGCGCGTACTACCCGAAGGGCGGCGGCCAGGTGCTGCCGGCGCGCCTCATCGAGGTGCTGCGCGCCAACGGCGGCGAGGTCCGCACGCGCACGCGCGTCGAGCGCATCCTGATCGAAGACGGCAAGGCCGCAGGCGTGCGCCTGAAGTCCGGCGAAGAGCTCCGCGCGCCCGTGGTGATCTCCAACGCCGACCTGAAGCGGACGCTGCTGGACCTGGTCGGTCGTGATCGCCTGTCAACGGCGACGGTGGGGCGCACCGATTCGTACCGGATGTCGCTGCCCATCTTCTGCGTCTACCTGGGGCTGGACATCGACCTTCGCGAGCGCATGCCCAACACCAACTACTGGTACTGCGATTCGTACGACATCGAGGGGATGTACCAGGCGTGCTACGAAGGCCGCATGCCCGAACACTTCCCGCTGCTGATCACCACCGCCTCCGTCAAAGACCCGCACAACGCCCACGTCGCGCCCGCCGGCTGCTCCAGCATCGAGATCATGACGTGGGTACCGGCCGGATACGATTTCTGGCGCGTGCACGAGGGGCCGGCGGCGGGCGAGAGGTATCACCGAGACCGCGACTACCGGTCGAACAAGGAGGCCCTGACCGAGCTGATGATCGCGGGCGCGGAACACGTCGTTCCAGGGCTACGCGATCACATCGTCTGGAAGGAGGCGGCTACGCCGGTGACGCAGGAGCGCTACACGCTTTCCACCGGCGGCACCTCGTACGGAATTGAGACGGCCATCGACCAGTTCGGCCCTAACCGTCCCGCGCCGGTGACCGAGATCCCGGGGCTGTTTCTCACCGGCGCCAGCACGATGTCAGGCCACGGCATCGTCGGCGCCATGCGAGGCGGCGTCGCCACGGCGGGCGTCGTGCTCGGCCGCGACCTCACCCGCGAGGTCGACCAGGGATGCGTGTTCGGCGACCCGTCGAAGCTCAGCTCCGCCCCCGACTGGGACCCCTGGCAGTACAGCCGCTAGGCAGGCGGCGCATCGAGGGCATCGAGCCGGTCTAGGAGCGACGTGACACCCCGCACGCGAGCGCCGAGGGCCCTCACCCGGTTCGAGAGTTCGCGGTCGGACGTGATCACGTCGAGCGATGCCGGGTCGCCGTGCGCGCGGACGAACTCCACGATGCGGTCGTCAGCGGCGTTCGGCCCGCGGCGCGATGCGTACAGCAGGTCGACACCGCCATGCGCGCCCTCCGGCAGGTCCGCAAGCGGCCGCCCATCGACGAACAGGCTCACCGTATCGTGCTCAGCCTCGGCGAGGCGCTGCAGCTTCGCGAGCAGCGCGCGCACGGCGCCGTCGCGGTCTCGCCACCATCCCGTCGGGCGCGAGCCGATCACGTTCATGGCATCGACCAGCAGGTGCGCCATCGCCAAGGATACCGGGCTTCCCGGCCAGGCCGATCTACATGCCGGTGCGCACGACCCTACACAGCGGCCGGCGCCTGCGTCTGCGCCGCGCACCACTCGATGCTCAGCTTCTCATCGACGAAGATCTCCGCGAGCATGGACTTCGTTTCGGGGTCGCCCTGCTCCACGGCGGTGCGGATCGCCTGGCCGCAGCTGGCCATCACCTCCGCCGCCTCGCCCTTCCCGCTCACCAGCGCGCCGAACTCCTCCAGGCGCTCCTTCGACCCCGTCGTCGCCTCCGCGCGGGCAATGAAGCCGGCCAGCGCCTCGTCCACGCAGCTCGGCCCCGGCTCCGCGCCCAGCGCCACGATGCGCTCGGCCAGCAGCCGCGCGTGATTGCCCTCGCGCTCAGCGATCGCTGCGAATCCCCCGCGGATGTCGGCCTCGGGGGCCGTCGCCGCCCAGTGGCGCATGACGCGCTCACCGCACGCCTCGACCGCCCGGTAGATGTTCAGCCCTTCGATGACGGCTTCGTTGCTCATGTGTTCCTCCCTGGCCTGGTGAGTCTCACTTCGATTGGAAAGGGCTACGGTAGCAGTTCGGTCCGGGAGAAAGCAGAGCCGTTCGGACCGTCTCTTCGCCGCCGAGCGCTCCTTCTCCGCGTGGCGCACGCGGTGTACGGTGAGCGGCGCATGGCGATCGACATCGGCCAGTACCTCACCCTCCCGCGAATCCCGCACGGCTACGCCCAGTGGCTGCTCATGCGCGACGCGCAGACCTACTTCCGCATCCAGTTCCTCTACTTCGCGATCGACTCCGGCCTGCTGAAGGCGCTGCGCAACCCGCGCACGCGCGACGAGCTCCGGGCCGAGCTTGCGGTCACACGCGCCGACCTGCTTCATCGCGCTCTGGACCTCGGCGTCGCCGTCAAGGAGCTGGCGCTGAAGGACGGCCGCTACCGCCTCCGCGGCCGCCGCGCCCGCACCCTTGCGCTCGACGACGGCGACCAGCTCGCCGCCATGATCGACGAGCTCGCGACCTACCACGCATCCGTCTACCGCGAGCTGGCCTCCCGCATGCGCGGTGCGCCGCCCGGTGAGTACCTGGACGAGCACGCCACCGTCATCGCCCGGTCTTCGCGCGTCCTCGAGCCGTTCCTCGCGCGATTCGTCCGGACGCTGGTGCGCGATCGAGGCCCGCTCCGCCTGCTCGAGATCGGCTGCGGCTCCGGCATCTACCTGCGCGAGGCCGCCGGAGCGAATTCCGCCGTGACCGGCGTCGCCGTCGACATCCAGCCTGCGGTCGCCGAGCAGGCGCGCATGAACCTCGCACAGTGGGGCGTCGGCGGGCGCTTCATCGTCGCTGCGGGCGACATCCGCCGTCCCCCGGCCGAAGTCGCCGGCGACTTCGACCTCATCACGATGCACCAGAACATCTACTACTTCGAGGAGTCCGAGCGCACCGCGCTGTTCCAGCGGCTGCGATCGTGGCTCCGGCCCGGCGGTCGCTTCGTGCTCACGTCGTTCATGCGTGGCCAAACGCCCGCCGCGATCGACTTCGACATCGCGCTGCGTTGCACGGCAGGATGCACCGCGCTCCCCGCGGTCGACGAGCTGGTCGCGTCACTCCGCGCCGCCGGCTTCGACCGCGTCCAGCCGTCGCGCCTCATGCCGCTAGAGCCCCTCTACGGATTCATCGCCAGGTAGGGCTGTGCGAAGAGACGCGAGAGGCCGGCCACAGCCCGTGACCGGCCTCTCGCGTTATCTCCGAAGGCGTAGGGGCGCAGCCTGCTGCGCCCTCCCCGTATATCCCACCATCCCCATGATCGACACAGACCGCCGCGTAGGGGCGGCGCTCGCCGCGCCCTGCTTGGACACGCACCATGCCCGGGACAGGCACGAATCCGCGCATAGGCCTCGCCCCAGTCAAGGGCACTGCCCCGAAGGCGAGATGAACTGCGCGATCAGCAGCCGATCCCGTTCACCGCCCCGTCCTTGTTAATGTCGTAGCTCACCAGCCGCAGCGACGGCGTCAGCTCCGACAGTGACCTTGTCAGAAAACGCCAACGATCTTTCCAAAAGTGATCCGGCGCCCTTGGAGATCGCCCCACAGGGGTCTACGTTCGGGGCATGGCCCGCATCAGGATCGTCGCAGCACTGGTCCCCTATCCGGGCGCACGGGTCGCCGGAAGTTTGACGCTGTCACGCGAAGCGTTGACGCTGTCACGCGAAGCGTTGACGCTGTCACGCGAAGCGTTGACGCTGTCACGCGAAGCGTTGACGCTGTCACGCGAAGCGTCGATTGTCTTGCCCCCCCGGTCAATCAAACTCAATCATAGACCGCCCCCGCCGGGCCGCCCAAACACCCAAAAGTGCCGAGCAATTGAATCTGACGCACCGGCCCCATGCACCGCCAACACCCAAAAGTGCCGAGCAATTGAATCCAACCCCCGCCGCCCGGTCGCTACCCCCGAAAATCAACCAAACAATCAAACCGGGTCGCACGCCCGGGAAAGGAAATCCCTTCTGTGAAATCTGTGAAATCGAACGCAGTCCCTGGCCCGGCCGCGGGCGGTCCGCGTGCGTCCCCCAACGACCAACGACCAACGACTAACCCCCAAACCCCCCGTTTATGTCGCGATTCCCGCGGTTGCCAACCGTGCTAGACTCGATCGGAATCTGATCGCACGGTCGATCAGATTCTCTCGAACCTCTGTCCAATGCTAAGGAGAGCGCCCATGCCCCGCCCCCGTCGGCGGTCGCCTGAAGACACCACGATGCTCCTGCCGCTGCTCCCGCGGCGGCGCGGCCTCCTGTTCCCCAACACCGCCGGGGCCATCCTCATCGGCCGCAAGTCCAGCCTCCGCGCCGTCGAGGACGCGACCAACGGCGACGGCATGTGCGCCGTCGTCACCCAGAAGGACCCCTCCCTCACCGAGATCACCCAGGCCGATATCTACCCCTACGCCACCGAGGCCAACATCCAGCGCGCCCTGCGCCTGCCCGACGGCACCACGCAGGTCTGGGTGCAGGGCTTCCGCCGCCTCCGCGTCGTCGAGATCATCCGCGCCGAGCCCTACTACATGGCGCGCGTGGAGCCCATCGAGGACTTCGACGACAACACCGTCGCCTCGGAGGCGCTGCGACGCGCCGTGCTGGCGCTGTTCGAGAAGGTGGCGCGCCTGGCGCCCAGCATCCCGGAAGACGCCTACGTCCTGGCGATGAACATCGAGCAGCCGGGATGGCTGTCGGACTTCGTCGCGTCGTCGCTGAACCTGGACGACGAGCAGGCAGCCGACATCCTCTCCACCATCGACACGCGCCAGCGGCTCGAGAAGATCAGCATCCACCTGGCGAAAGAGCTGGACGTCCTGGAGCTGCAGGGCAAGATCCACACGCGCGTGCAGGAGGAGCTGGACAAGTCGCAGCGCGAGTACTTCCTCCGCGAACAGATGAAGGCGATCCAGCGCGAGCTCGGCGAGACCGACCCGGCGGCGAAGGACGCCTACGACCTGCGCGAGCGCATCGCCGCCGCGGGCATGCCGGAGGAGGCGCGCAAGAAGGCGGAGGACGAGCTGCGGCGCATGGAGGGGATCCCCTCGGCGTCACCGGAGGTGGGCGTCATCCGCAACTACCTGGACTGGCTGACCTCGGTCCCGTGGATGAAGGCGACGGACGACAACCTGGACCTGGAGCATGCGGCCAAGGTCCTCGACACGCACCACTACGGCCTGTCGAAGGTGAAGGAGCGCATCCTGGAGTTCATGGCCGTGCGGGCGCTGGCGAAGGAGAAGCACCGCAGTCCCATCCTCTGCTTCGTCGGCCCGCCCGGCGTCGGCAAGACCAGCCTGGGCCGATCGATCGCGGAGGCGCTGGGGCGGAAGTTCGCGCGCGTCTCGCTCGGCGGCATCCGCGACGAGGCGGAGATCCGCGGCCACCGGCGGACGTACGTCGGCGCGCTGCCGGGGCGCATCATCCACGGCATGAAGGGGGCGGGGACGGTGAACCCGCTGTTCATGCTGGACGAGATCGACAAGCTGGGCACGGACTTCCGCGGCGACCCGTCGTCGGCGCTGCTGGAGGTGCTGGACCCGGAGCAGAACCACGCCTTCAGCGACCACTACCTGGATGTCGACTATGACCTCTCGAAGGTGCTGTTCATCGCGACGGCGAACATCCTCGATCCGGTGATCCCGGCGCTGCGCGACCGCATGGAAGTGATCGAGCTTCCGGGGTACATCGAGGACGAGAAGCTGCACATCGCGCAGCAGTTCCTGGTGCCCAAGCAGCTGGAGGAGCACGGCCTCAGCAGGCTGCAGCTCTCGTTCACGACGGGCGCACTGCGGAAGATCATCCGCGAGTACACGCGCGAGGCGGGCGTCCGCAACCTGGAGCGCGAGATCGGCGGGATCTGCCGGAAGACGGCGCGGCGGATGGCCAGCATTCAGACGACAGCGACAGCTCCACGCGGCGCGCGCGGTGCCGCACCGCCGTCAGGTCCAGACCCTCGCTCTGACAAGTCCAGAGACTTCGTTGGTCTGCGAGTGCGGGCGCCCGTGCGGGCGGCGGCAAAGAAGGCGCCGCTCGCGGCCCGCGGCGTCGCGATCACGAACGCAAACCTGGAGGAGTACCTGGGGCCGCCGAAGTTCTTCTGGGGCGCGGCCGAGGAGAAGGACGAAGTCGGCGTGGCGACGGGCGTCGCGCGGACGGAGATGGGCGGCGACGTGCTGGGCGTCGAGGTGACGCTGATGCCGGGGAAGGGCGCGCTCACCCTGACGGGGCAGCTGGGCGACGTGATGCGCGAGTCGGCGCAGGCGGCGCTCTCGTACGCGCGGTCGCGGTCGAAGGAGCTGGGGATCCCGGCGGAGGTGTTCGAGAAGACGGACATTCACGTGCATGTGCCCGCGGGGGCGGTGCCCAAGGAGGGGCCGAGCGCGGGGATCACGATCGCGACGGCGCTGATCTCGGCGCTGACGAAGCGGCCGATCAGCCGTCACGTGGCGATGACCGGCGAGATCACGCTGCGTGGCCGGGTGCTGCCGGTGGGCGGGCTGAAGGAGAAGATCCTGGCGGCGCACCGTGCGGGGATCAAGACATTTGTTCTGCCAAAGCGGAACGAGAAGGATCTTAGCGAAGTCCCGGCCCCGGTTTTGAGGGATCTGCGGTTCGTGTTCGCGGGGGATATGGCCGATGTTCTTAAGGTAGCGTTCGAACAACGGAGGCCCGGACATTGACCTGGATAGACGCGGCCATCGTGGTCATCATGCTGTTTTTCGTGGTGACGGCGTTCCAGGGCGGACTGGTACGCGAGATGATCGCCTTCGCGTCGACGCTCGCGGGGATCGTCGTGGCGGGTATGTTCTACGACGACCTGCGCGACTCGCTGTTCACCAGCATCGACAACGAGACGGTCGCGAGCGCCGTGTCGTTCCTGGTGATCTTCGGGACGATCACCGTGGCGGGGCAACTGCTGGCGATGGTGGTGCACCCGATGATCCAGGTGCTACAGCTGGGGATGGCGGATCAGTTCATGGGCGCGGCGTTCGGCGCGGTGAAGGGCTTCATCCTCATCGAGGCGCTCCTGATCCTGATGGTGACGTACCCGTTCTGGGACCTGGACCGAGAGATCGACGAGTCGGAGTTCGCGACGCGGCTCCTGAACGTGGCAACGCCGATCACGAAGGTGCTGCCGGACATCTTCCAGAGCAAGGTGGACGCGTTCACCGACGGCAACGTGGCGCCGATCCGGGATAGCTAGCCTCAGTCGTCAGTCGTCAGCGCTCTTTGGCCTTTTGCTGTTTGTCCTTTGCTCTCCACCGTCATTCGCTTTCGATGACGGCGAGGCCGACCATGCCGGGACCGCCGTGCACGCCAAGCGCGGGCCCGAAGCGGCCGAGGTGCAGCGGTACGCCGGGGCGTGACTCGCGGACGCGGGCGGCAAGGTCTTCGGCGTCCTGCGGTGTGGTGGTGTGGAGCACGGCGACTTCGTCGAGGCGCTCCGCGCTCAGGGCGAGAGCGAGAAGCTCGTCGAGGGCCTTCTGCCGCGAGCGGACGCGGGCGACGGGATGCGCCTCACCGTCCTTCACCGTGAGGACGGGCTTGAGCTTCAGCAGGCCGCCGAGGAAGGCGGACGCCCGGCCGATGCGGCCGCCTCGCCGCAGGTACTCCAGCGTCTCGAAGGTGACCAGCAGCTTGATGCGGCTGGCGGCAGACTCGGCAACCGCGGCGCACTCCGCGCGGGTCGCGCCCGCCTGGGCGGCACGCGCAGCCGCGAGCACAACAAGTCCGAGGGCCATCGACGCGAAGCCGGAGTCGACGACGGTGATCTTCTCGGGGGCGACATCGCGGGCGGCGGCGCGCGCGGTCTCGACGGTGCCGCTGAACTTGTGCGACAGGTGGATGGAGACGACTTCGCCGCGGGTGATGAGATGCTGGTAGGCGTGTTGAAAGAGGGCGGGTGGTGGCTGGGACGTGGTCGGCAGATGCTTCGCGGACTGGAGCCGGGCGTAGAACTCGTCGGCGCCCAGGTCGACGCCGTCGCGGAAGGACTCATCGCCGAAGGTGATGCTGAGGGGCACAACGGTGATGCCGTACTGGTCGACGAGATCTCGCGGGATATCGCTGGTGCTGTCGGTGACGATGAAAACGGGCACGCTCACTCCACCCCTATAAGGTAAGGGTAGTGTGGCTGGCCGCCATCGACGATCTCGACCTCACACGCGAAGGTTGCGCGGATGCGCCCGGCGACCGTATCGGCGGCGGTCGCAGATTCGCCTTCGCCGAAGTAGAGGGTGACGATCGCGCCCGACTTGCCGGCCAGCATGCGGGCGGCGCATTCGTACACGGCATCGGCGACCGTTTCGGCGGCAAGGGTGAGGTCGCCGTCGATGAGGGCGATCGGTTGGCCCTTTCGCACGTCGAGGCCGTGGATCCTGGTCGGGCGGGCGGCGAGCGTCACCTCGCCGGTGTGGACGGCAGCGATCGCGGCTTCCATGCCAGCGACGTTGTCCACCGCGGAAGCCTCCGCATTGAAGGCGACCATTGCGGCGACGCCCTGGGGGACGCTGCGGGTGGGAACGACGTGCACGTGTTCGCCGAGGTCGCGGGCCGCCTGCTGCGCGGCGAGGATGATGTTGTTGTTGTTGGGGAGGACGATGGTGTCGGCGGCGCGGGCCGCGAGGACAGCGTCGCGGATCTCGCCTGCGCTGGGATTCATGGTCTGGCCGCCATGGACGACGGATGAGGCGCCCAGCGAGCGGAAGAGCGCCTCCATGCCCGCGCCTGCGGCCACGCCGACGACTGCCGCCAGGTCCAGACCTGTACGGTCTGCGACGAGCGCGGTCTTCGCCGCTACGGACGCGGGCGCGCGGGCGGCGAGCGTCTGGAACTGCGCTTCCATGTCTTCGGCCTTCTCGTGCGAGACAGTGCCGAGCGTGCGGGCGTAAGCGAATGCGTCTTCGGGGGACCCGGTGTGAAGGTGCACCCGCACGGTGTCGCGGTCACCCACGACGAGCAGGCTGTCCCCCATCGAGTTCAAACGCGCGCGAACTGCATCAGCGTCGAGAGCGGCGGCGGTTACAACGAACTCCGTGCAGAAGCCGGAGCGGTCGCCGGAGTCGTGCAGCGCGCGCGTCGCGGCGAGCCACGACGCGTCGATGGCGCCGAGGTCGCGCGCAGTGGGAAGCTCCTCGCCGCGGAGCGAGCGCACCATCGCGTCGAGGATGAACGCGAGGCCCTGGGCGCCGGCATCGACGACGCCAGCCTCCTTGAGGACGGGAAGCAGCTCAGGCGTACGGTCGGTGGCCTCCTGCGCGGCGGCGGCGGCGGCCGCGAGAACCTGCACCGCGGGAGCGTTGGTGGATTCGGCCGCAGCATGGGCGGCGGCGGTGATGGCGGTGAGGATGGTGCCTTCGCGGGGGTTGGAGATGACGCGGTAAGCGGCGGCGCGGCCGCGCTCGAGGGCCGCCGCAAGGGCAGGGGCGTCGAGTGGGGCAGCGGGGTCGTCGAAGGCGGCGAAGCCGGTGAGGATCTGGGACAGGATGACGCCGGAGTTGCCACGGGCGCCCATGAGCGCGGCGTGGGCGGCCGCCGATGCGACGGCCGAGGCTGAAGCGCGTTCGGCGTCGAGATCCCGGACGGCGTCGCAGGCGGCGCGCATCGTGAGGGACATGTTGGTACCGGTGTCGCCGTCGGGCACGGGGAAGACGTTGATGGCGTTCAGGGCGTCGCGCTGGAGGCCGAGCGTTCGCTCGGCGGCGTAGAGGGCCCGCGCGAGCGCGGGGCCATCGATCGCGGGCGCGGCGTCAGCGCCGGCAGAAGGGGCGGGGGGTAGAGGCATCGGCAGGTGGTTGCCCGGATCTCGGGCCAAATGTTAAGCTCACGGGTTCACGATTCTAACATGGAGATTCAACTATGCCTGCGATTTGCGCAGTCTGCGGCAAGGGCACGACGTTCGGCCGCAATATCCGCCACCGCCACTCGGGCCGCTGGGAGCGGGAGGCGCACAAGACGAACCGGGCGTTCCGGCCGAACCTGCACCAGCAGGTGATCCACGTTGCGGGGCAGTCGGTCCGGGTGAAGATCTGTACCCGCTGCCTCAGGACGCAGACCAAGTCTCGCTAACCGACAGTTGACAGGGGACAGTGGACAGCCGCAGACGGCGGCTCGAGGCACATCAGTGCGGCCGTCCGCAGATGACACAGATGAAACGGAATGGGTTAGGGCCGCCGGGCCGCGCGCGCCACAGACGCGTGCCATCCTGAAGGGCTGAGCCGGAACGAAGGAGCGTCCCGTGCCGAAGGTCCAATCCCACCGCGACCTGATCGTCTGGAACAAGGCCATGGACCTGGCGGTCGAGGTCTATCGGCTCACGTCTTCCTTCCCCACCTCTGAGCGCTACCGTCTCGTCGACCAGCTTAGCCGCGCCGCGGCCTCGGTGCCGGCGAACATCGCCGAGGGTCAGGCACGGAGCACGGCGAAAGACTTCGCCCATTTCCCCTCCATCGCCCGCGGCTCGCTGATGGAGACGCAGACGTACCTCATGCTGGCCGTACGCCTCGACTACCTGACAGACACTGAAGCTGCCGCCGCACTAGATCTGATCACCGAGATCAGCAGGATGCTCACCGCCCTCCAGAAGAGCCTGCGCGCCCAACAATGGCGCCAGCGCACTGTCTGCCGCCCCCTGTCCACTGTTAGCTGTGCCCTGTCCCCTATTAACCAAATTGTCAACGAAGCTGCTTGACAGCCTTATGTCCCGATGATACGTTCCGATCGCTTCCCGCTAAGCAGCACGGGCATTGTGGGTGGCACCGCCCGGGCTTTTCCGTACTGAAGTCAAACGTTGATTCCCAGGCAGCCTCGCGGGGCTGTCTGGCTGGCGGTCTGCGCCGTCCCCGCGAGATGTGCGCGGCGCGGGCGACTGTCAAGGACGGCGGCCGCAACGCTGCGCTGAAGCGCCGCGTTGTAGGTGACAGCGAGCAGGGGCGCGTGACCGCCGGGGGGAATAGCGTCGCGCCCACGCGATTCACGGACATTACCTCGCGGGTGGCGGGGTGTCACGATTCACGGCCGGTTGGTCAGTGCAGGAGGGTTTCAGGTGATTAACACAGTCATGCTTACGGCGATGACGTGGGTGACCAGCACGGTCGGCTCGTTCATTGCCAGGATCAAGGAAGAGCGCGGCCAGGACATCCTCGAGTACGCCATCCTCGCAGGGGCCATTGCCCTCGGCGCGGGAGTGTTGCTCCTGTTCTTTGACGCCACCTTCTGGGACACCTTCGGCACCAAACTGGAATCGTGCCTAACGTTCGATGGAGCCGGTTGCAAACCCTAAGTTGGCGGTGGTAGCCGTAGGGACTAATAGCGTCGCAATCCGGTCCTTTTCGCCCGGGGCGGGCATATGAAGAGTGCACTTGATCACGGCGAACTCGGCCAAGGCCTGGTCGAGTTCGCCGTGATCTTCCCCATCTTTCTTATCTTTGTACTGGGGATCCTGGATCTCGGAATCGCAGTGCAACACCGCGCCACGCTCCAGCACGCGGCGCGTGAAGGCGCGCGCTATGCTGCCACCCGCGATAACTCCGACGGTGGCACGTTCGTCATGGATCGGACGATCGACCAGGCCAAAGGTCTGGTTGAAGAGACAGACGTCTGTATCACGTACGAGAACTTGGATGGCGGGGACATCGATCCTGGCGACGCGGTTGATGTCGAGATCGAGTATATCTACGAGCCCTTCATTCTTAGGACTGTGGCTGGTTTCTTCGGTGGCGACGTTCCCGACTTCGACATGACGGTGACAGGGAGCGCTCGCCTTGAAAAGGAACTCGACAACGAGACCGGACTGTGTCCTTGACGATGATCAAGTCCAGATTCCGCTTCGGAACGCTGCACAGCGAACGTGGTCAAATCCTAATCATGTTCGTCATCTTCATCTCTTTGTTCTTCGTTATCGGCGCAGTCTCCGTGGACTACGGGCTGTGGACCAGCGAAAGACGCGGCCTCGCGCGCGCGGCGGACATGGCTGCGGCCGCGGCGGCGCAGGATCTACCTGTTGACCCCGCATATGCCGGTGGTTCCCCCTACGACATCCGCGGTGACTGCGACAACGACGCCTGCTACGCCGCATTCGACTGGGCGCAGCGGAACGGGTACGCGGACAGCGACACGACCGACGTGCGCGTGTACTTCTACTGTGGGAACACGATTCCGGTCGAGCGTTCGGATACATGCTTCAACGACCCGGCGAATCAGAACGAATCCGGCTACAGTCCATGTCCCGATCAGAGTGGCGAGAACCACTGTGACTCCGTGAACGTACAGATTGAACGGGACGCCGCGAGGATGTTCTCGACATTCCTGGGAGCGGCGGTGGACTTCGACATCGGGTTCTCGGCCTGGGGCAACGTCTCGTATCGCATCAAGCCCCTCGGCGCGGTGATGGCGATCGACGCCAGCGGAAGCATGGGCTACGACCCAGATGACCCTTCCTCTCGCTGCAACTCCGATGAAGACAATTCCGGTTGCCCGATCCGCGAGGCACGCGTCGGTGCGAATGCGTTCGTGGACATCCTCTTCGGCGACAACCCCGAGGACGGCAACGTCCAGATTGGCTACGCCCCCTACCAAGTTTGCTACTCGCCGCCCAGCCCGGGTGGTGGCAACAGCTGTGTCCCCTCCATCTATCCGCTCACACCCGGCCAATGCAAGCCGCCGCCGGCGAGTGACGACTCCTGGGTGGTGTGCCTGACGAACGAGCCGGAGCCGTTGAAGGACGCGTTCGATGCAACCGAGCCACGTCAGCCGACGAACATATGCCTGGGTCTCTTCGAGTCTAGGGCTATCCTCGAGGGCCCCGGTGCAGTTGACCCCGGCGACGAGCCCGAGCTGCAGCGACTCATAGTAATCCTCACCGACGGCGCGAATTTCTTCGAAGACGTCGCGGGTGTCGATCCGGCATGTTCCCCGGCCGCTGGATGCGGCAACAGCGCCCCGAGTGGTGATGTCAACGACCGGCTGGACCGCTGCACCTGGGAACTCGCACAAGACATTAAGACCGCTGGGAATTGTGAGCCGGTTCTCGACCCGGACACGCTGGCGCCAATGTGCGTCGAGATCTACGTGATCGGCCTCAACGTCGCGCCGCTGCCACCGGGAGTGTTCGAAGACACCAACTGCAACAACATAGGTAACGACGATGTTGATGGCATTGCGCATCGAAGATTGCTGAAATGCATGGCCACCTCGGCTGGGCATTACAAGGAGACAAACAACACGTTCGAATTGGGAAACATCTTCACCAACCTGGCGTACGAACTCGCCGACCGCGGGCTCATCGCAGGTGATTAGCTTCGTCGCTTGTGGCGCTGATACGGAGGGGCGGGGCGCCTCGTTGACAATAGGGACGGGATAGTAAGGACAGAAGGCTATGGCACGGACGATTGCTTCGGCGAACCCGGAGCGCCAGAACAGGCTGATCTTCATGGGCGCCGTGCTGATGGCGGCGCTGGCGGCCGTGCTGGTGTTCGCGGCGCTCAGCGGGCTGGGCGACGACAACGGCGGGGGCGGGGGCAGCGCGGCGTTCGGGGACACGGTGGACGTGGTGGTGACCTCGCGGGAGATCAGCGCGGGGACACGCATCTCGGGCGACATGCTGCAGCTGGCGACGCTGCCGGCGAACGGCATCGTGGAAGGGGCGCTGACGGACCGCGAGGGGCTGGACGGGCTGGTGGTGCGCCAGGACATGGCGAGGGGCGAGCAGTTCACGGCGGCGAAGCTGGGCCAGGGCGCGGGGGACGAGGACAAGACACTTAGCGCCATCGTGCCGGCAGGCAAGCGGGCGGTGGCGCTGGAGGTGGACGAGAACACGCTGGTGGGCGGGCTGGTGGTGGCGGGGGACCGGGTGGACGTCATCGTGGTGATCGAGGACCAGAGCGGCGACGGGCCGCCGCGGGCGCTGACGCTGCTGCAGGACGTGGAAGTGCTGGCAGTGGCGCAGGAGACGCAGAAGCCGGTGGCCCGGCTGGACAAAGACGGCAATCCCATCGAGACGGACACGGCGGCCGGATCGCTCGCGACGCGGCCGGACGACACTTCGGCGAACGAGAAGGCGAAGACCGTGACGCTGGCGGTGAACCCGGACGACGCGGCGCTGCTTGCGCTGGCGCAGGACCAGGGCACGGTGTACTTCGGGCTGCGCGGGCAGGGGGACAGCGAAGCGGCGCCCGTGGGGCCGGTGACGCTGCCGAACGAATAGACGAAGTCCGCGCTGCGGCGCGGCAGCGCCGTCGCAGACTCTGGTCTGGACAGAGTACGGGACTCGTCCTGGCGGCGAAGGCAACAGGGGACTGGACGTAAGCAAGGGGACGACGAGGGACGCGTGGCAAAGACACCATCGGCGCTGATCATCGACACGGACATCCAGGCGCGCTTCGAGGCCAAGCAGATCGTAAAGGCCAGCGGCCTGACGATCGCGGGCGAGTGCGGGTTCGGCATGGAGGCGGTTTCGACCGCGCAGGAGCTGCGCCCGGACGTGGTGCTGGTGGGCGTGACGGAGCCCATCGAGCGGCCGCTGCAGACGGTGGAAGCGTTGCAGAGCCTGATGCCGGACATGCCGATCCTGGTGTACAGCGAGACGAAGGAGCTGGAGTTCGTTCGCAAGGCGATGATGGCGGGCGCGCGGGACTACCTTGCGAAGCCCATCAAGCCGGAGACGCTTCGGCAGAGTGTGATGATGTCGCTGGAGGCGGAGGAGAAGCGGAAGCTGCGGCAGCTGGGACAGCTTCCGGGCGCGGCGACGGCGGGCACGATCATCACGGTGTTCGGCGCGAAGGGCGGCATCGGCAAGTCGACCATCAGCACGAACGTGGCGGTGGCGCTGGCGGGGATGGAGCGCGCGTCGGTGGTCATCGTCGACCTGGACAACGGCTTCGGGGACATCGCGGGGATGCTGGACGTGCGCCCCGAACGGACGCTGTTCGACATGGTGCGCGACCTGGACATGATCGAGCGCGACGACATCGAACGGTACGTGGTAAAGCACGAGCTGACGGACCTGAACGTGATGGCGGGGCCGACGGTGCTGGAGTGGCGCAAGATCTCCCCGGACCAGGTGCGGCGGGCGGTGGAGTTCCTGGCCAGCAACTACGACACGGTGATCCTCGACACCTCGGGCATGCTGAACGAGCTGGCGGAGATGGCGGTCGAGATCGCGACGATCGTGCTGTGGGTGACGACGACGGAGTACGCCAGCGTGAAGGACTCGCTGGAGGCGATGCAGGCGCTGAAGATGCTCTCGTACTCGCAGGAGCGGGTGCGCATCGTGATGAACGCGATCTCGCCAGACGACGGCGTGCGGCCGAGCGTGGTGCAGGATGCGCTGCAGCGGGACGTGTTCTGGAACATCCCGTACGACAAGAAAGTGCGCCAGGGCACGCACCTGGGGCAGCCCATCGTGATCACGGCGCCGCAGTCGGTCGCAGCCAAGAGCATGAGCGACCTTGCGACCGTGATCTCGGGCGGGCGCATCGATAAGGGGAAGCTGCAGCTGCCGGGGTTCAAGTGGCGGCCGGCGGTGGCGGAGAGCTAGGGGTCAGGGATTCGGGACTGGGGACTAGAGGATAGCGAACGGCGAACAGGGGTTGCGGTATGGCGGTTGACGCGCGCGCACGGGAGATGTGGCGGAACCAGCGCCTGGCCATGGATGAGGCCGAGGGCGACGGCGAGTGGTTCGAGGCCGTCCACGCGGTGCACCAGCGCATGCTGCAGGAGCTGGACCTGGGAGCCATCGAGAAGCTGGACGTGGCGCGGGCGCGGGAAGCGGTGACGATAGCGGCGCGGCAGCTGGTGACGCAGGAGTTCCCGTCGCTGCTGGGCGACGACCGCGAGCGGGTGATCAAGCGGGTGATCGACGAGGCGATCGGTTTCGGGCCGATCCAGCCGATTATCGACGACGACACAGTCTCCGAAGTGATGGTGAACGCGGCGGACGAGATTTTCTACGAGCGCGACGGCATCATCTACCGGTCGCCGCTGAAGTTCCGGGACAACCAGCACATCATGCGGATCGTGGAGCGGATTATCGCGCCGCTGGGCAGGCGCGTCGACGAGTCGGCGCCATACGTGGACGCGCGGCTCCCGGACGGATCGCGCGTGAACATCATCATCCCGCCGCTGGTGCCGCGGGCGCCGACGATGACGATCCGGAAGTTCCGGCGCGAGAAGTACAAGGTCGAGGACCTGGTGAAGAACGGCACGATGACGAAGGAGCTGGGCGAGTTCCTGCGAGCTTGCGTGCAGCAGCGGCTCAACGTCGTGATCTCCGGCGGTACTGGCACCGGCAAGACCACGCTCTTGAATGCGCTTTCGGCGTACGTCCCCAACACGGAGCGGATCATCTCGATCGAGGATCCGATCGAGATGAAGCTACAGCAGACACACGTGATCGCGATGGAAGCGCGGTCGGCCAACATCGAAGGCAAGAACGAAGTGACGCAGCGCGACCTCGTTCGGAACGCGCTGCGCATGCGGCCGGACCGAATCGTCATCGGTGAGGTGCGCGGGGCCGAGGCGTTCGACATGCTGCAGGCGATGAACACGGGCCACGAGGGCTCGTTGACGACGGTGCACGCGAACTCGCCACGAGACGCGATCTTCCGCATCGAGAACATGGTGATGATGGCGGGATTCGATCTTCCGATCCGGGCGATCCGGGAGCAGATCGCAGCGGCGCTGCACCTGGTGATACAGCTCGCGCGCTTCGCGGATGGGCGGCGTCGCGTCACGCAGGTGACGGAGATCACGGGGCGTGAAGGCGACACGATCGTGACGCAAGACATTTTCACGTTCCGGCAGGAAGGCATCGATGACAAGGGGAACGTGGTGGGTCAGCTGGAGACGACCGGCATCGTGCCGAGCTTCACGGACGCGTTCTCATTGAGCGGTGTGAACCTGGCGAGCATGGGGCTGGGCTACGCGGAGGCGTCGCGATGACGCTGGACCTCCTGGCGGCCGCGGCCACGGCGGCGGCGATCCTGCTGTTGGGCCTGAGCCTGACGAGACGGCGGCGCTTCAAGCCGACGGAGCGGCGGCTACGCGTGCTGGCGGACGAGCCGAAGAAGGCACAGACCAAGGGCCTTTCGTGGGACGAGGTGCGCCGCCGGGGGCCATCCTCGTTCCCGGTGATGCGGGACTGGCTGTTACAGAGTCCGTGGGCGCAGCGGATGACCGTGGAGCTCGAGGCGGCGGGGCTGAAGCTGCGCACGGGCGAATACCTGATCCTTCGATGCTCAGCCGCGCTGGCCGCGTTCATGCTGGTGTTCCTCGTGGGCCGAAGCGGCGTCACGTTCGTGCTGGCGCTGGGAGCGGGGGCCGGGGGCTTCCTGGCACCGGCGTTCTGGGTATCGACGATGCGCGCGCGACGCGTGGAAGGAATCACGCGACAGCTGCCTGAGGCGACGCAGATGATCGCGAACGCGCTGCGGGCGGGGTTCGCGTTCCAGCATGGCATCGCGATGGTCGGCGACCAGATGCAGCCGCCGGTCGCCGACGAGTTCACGCGCATGGTCGTGGACCTCAACGTCGGATCTTCGGTCGAGGACGCGTTGATGGGCCTGCTGGCACGCTGCGACACGGAGGAGATGAACCTCCTGGTGACGGCCGTGCTGGTGCAGCGAACAAGCGGCGGCAATCTCTCGGAGATCCTGGACAACGTGGGCGAGCAGCTGCGCGAGAAAGAGCGGTTGGTCGGGGAAGTGCGGACGATGACCTCACAACAGCGGTTCTCGGGAATGGTGCTCACCGTGTGGCCTCTCGGTCTGTTGGCTCTCTTCAGCCTGTTCAACTGGGAACAGACGTCGCTGCTGTTCACGACGAGTATGGGCCTGACGTTGCTGGCGGTGGGAGCGGCGCTGCAGCTCGTCGGGTTCTTCTCGATCCGCCGTATCCTGGATGTGGAGATTTAGCGCATGATTCCGGCGCTGGCCTCGATGCTGATCTTCGGTTCCCTGGCGCTGTTCGGCTTGTGGTACGCACGCAGCAAGAACGTGATGGAGGACCGTGTTCGGGCGCTCTCGGCGCAACGGCGGGCGCTGGTGGAACAGGAAGACCCCTTCACGCAGCGGGTGATGTTCCCGGCGGTGCACGGCCTGACGACGCGGATTGTGGATCTCCTGCCGACGTCACTGATCTCCCGCGCGCGGAAGTGGCTGATGATCTCCGACAGCAGCGTGAGCCTTTCGACCTTCCTAGCGATCCTGCTGGTTACGGGGACCTTGCCCGCGACGGTGCTGTTCGTGGCTATGATGGCTGGCACAGGCGGCCAACCGGGCCGAGCCCTGATGTTGGTGCCCTTTGTGGTGTTGATGGGAATCGCGGCACCGCTGATGATCCTGCGGCGACGCGCGAAGAACCGCCAGAACGCGTTCTGGAAGGCGCTGCCAGACAGCCTGGACCTGCTGACCACGTGCGTGGAGGCTGGCCTGAGCCTGGACTTCGCGTTCCAGCGTGTGGCGGAACGGCAACAGGGACCCGCGGGCATCGAGATCGGCAGGATGCTGCGGGAGAAGGCGCTGGGTCAGACGCGCAAAGAGGCGCTGATGGGGATGGCCGAACGGATCGACCTTCCGGATGTGAATGTGTTCGTAAACTCGGTCATCCAGGCGGAGACGTTGGGCACAAGCGTGGCGCTGGTGCTACGGACGCAAGCGCGGCAACTCCGGATGAGGCGACGCCAACGCGCGGAACAACTGGCGCGACAAGCCGCGCCGAAGATGGTGTTCCCACTGGTGTTCTGTGTCTTGCCGTCGCTGTTCATCGTCGTGCTGGGACCGATCATCATCAACGCCCTCGAGCAGTTTTCGGAATAATGCAAGGAGCGCACATGCTGCGGGCGCAGGGAGCGCTGCCCACATGCCATTACGCGACACTGCAGCTGCATCCCGACGCCCCGCAGCTCCTGGTGGTGGAGGCGTACTTCGTGCTGGCGAGGCGGCTGGCACAGCGGCCCGGTGCCGGGAACGGCGCGCTGAGGGCGCTTCACTCCGCTTATGCCGCGGCGATGAAAGAGCCGCGAGCACATGACGGAGCGCCGGCGTCGGGCGCAGAGGCACGCGACTATTACGCCGCGTTGTGCGTGGACCCGGGCGCCGACGTGGAGATCATCGAACTTGCGTATGCGTTGCTGGAGCGGCTGCGGTCGCTACCGGAGCGGAGTGCTGGCCGGTACATCCGGGACGAGGCCCGCCGCGTGCTGACCAACGCACAGTTACGGGCGCGGTACGACGAGGACCGGCGAATGGGTACACTTACGGCGACCTTTCGGCCTGCGCTTCACGCGGTGAGTGGCGCCGACGGGCAACCCCGCAAGGAATGGTCTGACGTGACAAAGAAGAAGCGCGGCCTCTTCAGCATGGGTCGCGAGCGCACGGCTCCGGTGGACGCCCGAGACGCCAGGCTGCTGGGTCTGCGGGACACGCTGCCTGTCGAGCTGGATCAGCCAGCGTCCGACGAACTGGCAGAGGCGCCCGCTACAGCGCCCCAGGCGCTGGCGGAGATCGTGTTCACAGCCGGGCCGCGAGCGGGAGTACGCGTGGAGTTGAATGGCAACGTCATCTCGATGGCGGACGGGCGGGCGACTGCAAGCGTGTGGCGTCACGGCGACCGGTTCATGCTGCGGCACAGCGGCCGGCAGGTGCGCATCAGCGGAGCGACTCCTTCGCTCGCGATCGTGGTCCTCGAGGACGGCGACGAGATCGCGGTCGGCAGCGAGCGCGCGCGGTTCGTTATGGTGCCTTCCGCCTCCTGAAAGGCCCGCCCTCCCGCTCGTCCTCCAGGAGCAGACCCTGGAACTCCTTATGCCGTGTCCGGCGTTAACGAAGAGCGCCCTCGGGATGCCTCTCGGCGCTTTGCGCTCCTTACAGGAAGGCCCCAATGTTCGGTTGGCGGCCCCTGGGCCGATGATCCTCCAGTAGTCGCATGGCGCCCGTGCAGGCCGATCACCTGCATACACGGAGTTGCAATTCTCGATCCCGGGGGCGTAGTATCACGATGATGACCGACTTCTTGCGGTCACTGCGGCGCAACTGGCACGCCATCCTCGCATTTACGCTGGCGTACGCCGCCATCGCCCTGAACCTGGGGCCGGCGTGGGTAGTGCTGGGCTGGTTCTTCACCGGGTGCGCATACATCGTCTACGTCGCGTTGCGAGATTGACCATGGCAACTCCTACGACGCTGCAGCAATTCTCCGTGCGAAACGCCGGGCGTGGGACGGTGCTGGCTACGCGCGCCAGCCTTGCATCGTCGTACTGGGCGCGGCTCTGGGGCCTGATGTTCCGGCGAGGCGTCGCCGAGGGTGGCGGGATCCTGTTGACGAAGAGCACTTCGATCCACTCCTGCTTCATGTTCTTTCGCTTCGATGCGGTCTTCCTGGACAACGACGGACGCGTGACGAAGGTGGTGCGTGCGATGCGGCCCTGGTGGCTGGCATTTGGGGGGAAGGGCGGCAAGCACACGCTGGAGCTCCCCGCGGGCGTGGCCGAGCGGACGGGCACGGTTGCCGGGGACCAGTTGGTGTTCGAAGAGCCGGTGTAGCGATGCGCGTCAGTGCGCGTCTCAGAACTGACCCTACGGTCGTTCGGAAGCCGTTGGCGCGTAACCGCCAGCGCGTGGGCCATCAACAGCCTCCGTGTGAGCATCGAGGATGAACTCGCCACGAATGTCGATACCTGCTTCGACGTCAGCGATGAATTCGGCGCAGGCCCGGAGCCAGAGTTCGGGCGTGTAGTCGGGTGTGGAGTGGGCGGCGCCACGGATGGTGACGAACCGTGAGTTCGGTATGAGGCGGTGGTCGCGGACAGCGCCCGGGTAGAAGAGATCCCACTCGCCGCAGGAGACCAGGGTGGGCGCGGTAATGGCGGGGGTGCGTGACGTGAGATCCGGGCGCTCGCGCATCGCCCGGGCCGCGGCCAGGAAGCCTTCTTCTGTCATGCACTCGACCTTCTGGCGCCAGTTCTTCGCGTCCTGCTCGTCGAGTGAGAGCGAGGACAGGTGGGCGTAGGGATCCTTCTCACGGCGGTAGCGGTTCTCGCGCCGGACCAGCTCCTCCGTACCAAGCTCCTCGACCAGTTCGGCGATGCGCTCGAAGGCGTCCAGCACCACCCGCTCGACGGCGTTTGCCCCTTCGTCAGGGCCCTTCGCGTTGCCGGCGATCGTGTCGCAGAGGAGGAGGGAGCGAAGACGGCCAGGGTAGTCGCAGGCGAACTGAGCGCTGATCATGCCACCCATCGAGACGCCGCCGATGTGGGCGCGGTCGATGCCGAGCGCATCGAGAAGGGCAGCGAGGTCGGCGGCGAACTGCGACACGGTGACCGTCGCGGGATCGGGGACGGTCGTCTTGCCGTGCGCACGGACGTCGTAGAGGACGAGGTCGAAGCGGCGCTTGAACTCTTCGATGATGGGGGGCCAGCCGTAGGAGGACGGGCCCGCGAACCCGTGCGTGAGCACGAGGGTAGGTCCGGGGCCACCTGAGCGCTCATACCAGACATCGATACCGTTGATGTGTATCGTGGGCATGTCAGCGGTCGTTCGTACGGGAGGGGAGCGGGCGAGACCACGCCTGGCCCGACGGGTCGGGCGAGCCCCGGGCGTGACGGGCCGGCGGGCGCGGCGCCGGAGGGCGGACGACGGGCGGGAAGATGCCGTTGACGGCCGCAATGGTCAGCATCGCGCCCGAGAGGCCGAGTGCGAGCAACGACAGGAGAATCCACGCCTGGACGAGGTCGCCGGTGATGCCGAGCAGGCCGGGGATGGGGCTGACGAGGAACAGAAAGCCAATGACGAGCCAGCAGGCCGTAAAGACGAACGCGGTGATTGCGTGCCGGTAGCTGAGCCGCCTCATGCAGGGAAGATCGTACCACACGTGGAGAAGGCGGCGGATTGCGGAACCCTTAAGGGATTTCGAATCGACCGGACGCCTGAATGCGCCGATACTTCGGAAGGCACGGATCCATCGCGCAGAATCGAGCACCGATGCACGGATATCCCCGGCCAGAGCTACGCCGCGCGGGCGCAACGAATCTGAACGGGCCATGGCTGTTCGCCATGGATCCTGAGGCTTCGTGGCGGACGCCTGAGCAGGTGCGCTGGACAGGATCGATCGAGGTGCCGTTCGCGCCGGAGACGCCGGCCAGCGGCGTGGGCGACACGCGATTCTTCCGCGCCTGCTGGTACCGGCGCGCGGTGCGGATCGCGAAGCCGCCACCGGAACAGCGCGTGCTGTTGCATTTCGGCGCAGTGGACTTCGCGGCAACGGTCTGGGTGAACGGGCAGCTGTCGGCGACGCACGAGGGCGGGTACACGCCGTTCTCCGCCGACATCACGGATCTGCTGCACCCGGCCGGGCACCAGTTGAGCGAGACGCAGACCATCGTCGTGCGGGCAGAGGATGACCCGCACGACCTATCGCAGCCGCGCGGCAAGCAGGACTGGGAACTCGAGCCGCACGCGATCTGGTATCCGCGCACGACGGGCATCTGGCAGACGGTGTGGCTGGAGCATGTGCCGAGCACACGCATCGGCGAATTGCGGTGGTCGAGCGACCTGCAACGGTTCGAGATCGGTCTGGATGCGCGGATGGAGGGTCAACGGCGGGAGGGTCTGCGGCTGCGGGTGCGGCTGTCGCACCGCGGGCGGGTGGTCGCGGACGACAGCTATTCGGTCGACGGGGAGTTGGTCCTGCGGCGGCGCATCGGGCTGCCGGATCCGGGCATCGACACCGAACGGAACAGGTGGCTATGGTGGCCGTCGCAGCCCGCGCTGATCGACGCGCGGCTGGAGTTGTTGGAAGGGCATGGGCGGGTGCTCGACGTGGTTGACAGCTACACCGCGCTGCGGACGGCCGGCGTCGACGGCGACCGATTTCTGGTGAATGGCCGACCGTACCGGCTGCGGATGGCGCTGGACCAGGGCTACTGGCCGGAGACGGGGCTGACGGCGCCGGATGACGACGCGCTGCGGCAGGACGTCGAGCTGGCGAAGGCGATGGGGTTCAACGGCATCCGGAAGCATCAGAAGATTGAGGACCCGCGCTACATGTACTGGGCGGACCGGCTGGGGCTGCTTGTATGGGAGGAGATGCCGAGCGCCTACGCCTTCAACGAGACGGCGATGCTGCGGCTGACGCGCGAATGGACGGCGGCGATCGAGCGGGACCGGAGCCATCCGTGCATCGTGGCGTGGGTGCCGTTTAATGAGTCTTGGGGGCTGCCGGACCTGCCTGCCTCGGCCGCACAGCGTGACTACGCCGAGGGCGTGTACCGGTTGACGAAGGCGCTCGACCCCACTCGCCCTGTGATCACGAACGACGGTTGGGAGGCTCCGGCGACGGACATTATCGGCCTGCACGATTACGAGCAGGACGCGGACACGTTGACAGCCCGGTACCGTACTCGCGAGGCGCTGGCGGCCATGCTGGAGAGGGGGAGTGTGGCCGGGCGCCGGACGACGCTGGCGGGACAGCGCGAGGGCACCGTGCGGAGCCCGGCGTCGCACGACATGCCGGTGATGTTGACCGAGTTCGGCGGGATGGCGCTGTCGGAGGACGCAGGCGGGACGTGGGGCTACTCGCGCTGCGCGACGGCGGAGGAGCTGGCGAAGCGGTACGACGGGCTGCTGGCCGCGGTGCGGGCGGTGCCGGGGTTCAGCGGGTTCTGTTACACGCAATTTGCGGACTGCTACCAGGAGACGAACGGGCTGCTGTACGCTGACCGGCGCCCGAAGGTTCCGCTGGACGTCATCGCGAAGGCCACGCGCGGGCGGTAGTGCCAACTCACAGGCGAGGAGGCCCCCGAGATGGGGGCCTCTTTGCATCCGATCCAGTCTTCGCCAGTCAACAAATTATCGACGGGTGGCGGCCTTCTTCTTTGTGGGGATCTTGCGGCCTTTGGCGGCGCCGTTGGTGCTGGCTTTGGCGCCGGTCTTCGATGCGCCCTTGGCCTCGGCGGCGCTGCAGACTGTCTCGATGATCAGTCGGGTGACGACGTACGGATCCATGTTGGCGTTCGGGCGCCGGTCCTCGATGTAGCCCTTCTTGTCGCGGGCGACCTGCCAGGGAATGCGGACGGAGGCCCCGCGGTTGCTGACGCCATAGTTGAAGGTCTTGTACGAAGCCGTCTCGTGCAGGCCGGTGAGCCGGCCTTCGATGCCGAAGCCGTAGTTCTCGATGTGCAGCTTGGCCCTCTTGCCGAGCGCCTCGGCGGCGGCGACACAGGCTTCGTAGTTGGAGCGCATCTGCTTGGTTGAGAAGTTGGTGTGGGCGCCGGCGCCGTTCCAGTCGCCCTTCACGGGCTTCGGGTCTAGCGTGGCGTTCACGCCGAAGTCCTCGGCGATGCGGTAGAGGAGCCAGCGGGCGACCCACAAATGATCGGCGACCGCGGGCGACGCGAGCGCGCCGATCTGGAACTCCCACTGGCCGGGCATGACCTCGCCGTTGGTCCCGGCGATCTGGAGGCCGGCGACGAGGCAGGCGTCCGTGTGCGCCTCGACAATCTCGCGACCGAAGACTTCATCGGCGCCGACGCCGCAGTAGTAGGGGCCCTGCGGTGCGGGGAAGCCGTTGTCGGGCCAGCCCAGGGGCTTCGAACCCTCAAAGAAGGTGTACTCCTGCTCGATACCGAACCAGGTATCGTAGCTGGCGTACTTCCTCGCGGTGGCAGCACAGGCGGCGCGGGTGTTGCTGGGATGCGGCGTCATGTCGGTGAGGAGGACCTCATTGAGGACAAGCTTGTTCTTGCCGCCGCGGATGGGGTCCGGGCAGACGAAGACAGGCTTGAGCACGCAGTCGCTGTTGCTGCCCGGAGCCTGGTTGGTGCTGGAGCCGTCGAAGCCCCAGATAGGAGGCTCCTGGCCCTCCGGCACGATCTTGGTCTTGGAGCGCAGCTTGGAGGTCGGCTCGCTGCCGTCGATCCAGATATATTCGGCTTTGTAGTATCCCGCCACGTGTTCCGTCTCCTCTCCTCGAGTCCTCGAGTCACTCGTGCTGTGTGTTGCGCACCGTGCCCCGGGCGCGGGAGGCGCCGGGGCACGAGCGATAATCTGCTTTGATCCTGCCAGCTTGCCCGCAGAGGGCAAGGGCCCTCCTTACAATGCCGCGTCCCCCCGTTCCCCCGTTCGGACGCGAATGGCGTCCTCGACCTGGACGATGAAGATCTTGCCATCGCCGATGTTGCCGGTGGCGGCCGCCTGCTGGATGACTTGCACCACCTCTTCGACGTTGCCGTCGGCGACTACGGTTTCGAGCTTCACCTTGGGCAGCATGTCGACGGAGTAGGCCGTGCCCGAGCGACCGGCGTGGACGATGCCCTTCTGTACGCCTCGGCCGGTAACGCCAACTATGTTGAGCCCGATGTAGCCCTTTTCCGCAAGCGCGTGCTTCACGTCGTCCAGCTTCTCGGGCCGGAGGATCGCCTCAATCTTCTTCATATCGTCATAATCCCCTGGCTAGCGGGCATCCTTCGCCCGGTCATGATTGCGCCGGTGCCGTGGCCCGCTGCGGCGCGGGCGCCGGCACATCGATCGGGATGCCCTCGGGGATACCGAGCACCGGGCCCGAGCCGCCGAAGATGTACCCGCGCTCGCCATGTTCCGCGACATCGATACCGGCTTCTTCGGCCTCTTCGTCGGGACGAATCCCCACGGTCAGGTCGAGTGCCTTAAGGATAATGAAGGTGACGATGAAAGAGTATGGGGCTACCGCAGCGACGCCGACGGCCTGGCGCCAGAGCTGGTCGAGACCACCTCCGTTGGTAAGACCATCAACGCCCCCGAAAGCGGCAACGGCGAAGATGCCTGTTGCGAGCGCACCCCAGAGGCCGCCGATACCGTGCACGCCGACGACGTCCAGCGAGTCATCGAGCTGGGACTTGGCGCGCCACTGAACGAAGAGGAAGCATGCGATACCGGCGACGCCTCCGATAGCGATTGATTCCATTGGCTGGACGTAGCCCGAGGCGGGAGTAATCGCGACGAGGCCCGCGACGCATCCAGCGGCCGCGCCAACCACGCTGGGTTTGCCGTTGATGAGCCAGCTCATGCCGACCCATGAAAGTGCGGCGGCAGCAGCAGCGGTATTGGTGACGGTGAACGCGTTGACGGCCTGCGGATTGGCTGCGCCCGCGCTACCGGCGTTAAAGCCGAACCAGCCGAACCAGAGGATACCTGCGCCCAGGATGATGAACGGCGCGTTGTGCGGTTCCATAGGCTCCGCACCGTAGCCGCGCCGCCGCCCGTAGCAGATGGCGGCGGCCAGTGCGGCAGCACCCGCATTCACGTGGATAGCGGTACCACCAGCGAAGTCGAGTCCCTTAAGCTCCGAGAAGATCCAGCCGTCCGAATCGAACACCCAATGGGCGACGGGGGCATACACAAGTAGCGACCACAGGGCCATGAACGCCAGAAATGGCCCAAACTTCACGCGCTCGGCGAAGGCGCCGGTGATCAGCGCGGGTGTGATGATGGCGAACATCGCCTGGAAGATCACGAAGAGCTCGTGGGGGATACCGGGGCCGGCCTGGGAGTCACCCTCGGCGCCGACACCGCTCAGCCCGAAATGATCGAGGTTGCCGATGAGGCCCCAGCCCTTGACATCCGGACCAAAAGCGAGCGAGTAGCCGACGACCACCCAGAGGACGCCGACGAGTCCGATGGTGATAAAACTGTGCATCAGGGTGCCCATGACGTTCTTGCTGCGTACGAAACCCGCATAGAAGAACGCCAGCCCGGGCGTCATAAACAAGACAAGCGCGGATGCGGCCAGCATCCACGCAATGTCGCCTGAGTTCAACGGAACTTCGGTCATAGTGCCTCCCCTGGCTATTCAGTTGATGAGGGGAGCATAGGGGGGGATTGTTACGGCCATGTTTCGCGGGGGTGATCGTCGGGTTACGACGCCGGGGCGTCCGGGAACGGCAACGGAGGTCAGGGGACTGCTGAGGTGTCGTAGATGACGGCGCCGCCGTGGCGGAAACGCACCGGGTACGACTCGAACTTCTCCATGGCCGCCTCGCCGTAGACAGTTCGTTCCAGCCGCCCCACGTAGATGTCATCGATACCGTAGCGTTCGATGATGAGAGAAACTTCCGCGGGTTCTGCGGTGCGGTACAGGCGGTCCATATCCCGGTTCCGTACGGCGATCTCGTCGCCAAGCCAGGGGCGCCACTGCTTCTCATGCAAGGGCCAACCGAGCACGGCGGGGATGCCTGTCGCGCCAGAGATGCGGCCAACGCGCGAATAGTCGCCGCGGCCGTCCACGTCGAGAACCGATTCGGCAAGTGTCCGGCTCTGCCCGCCGCCCTGGCCGCGCAGCCAGTCGATGACCGCGCGATCGTCGGGGTCGTAGGTCGCGGTAGCATCGAAAGAGCGCGGCTCTCGGAAGGGCTCGCCCGTCTCGAGGTAGGGTCGCACGCGATTTGGGACGGCGCCCAGCGGCGTCAGCAGGGCGAGGGCGAGCAGGAGGCCGGCGGCGGCATACCAGCTGGAACGCACCGCTGGCGCGAATCGCGAGAGCTCACCCGGAACCAGGAACAGTGCCGCACCCGATGCCACGGCCAGGAGCGTCCACGCCCCGAAGCTGAACTTGAACTGGGTGAGAAAGCGGGTGTTGTCCAAGTCGGCGACATAGAGGAACTCCACGCCCAGGATGATCGCCGCGCCAGCAGCGGTCAGCAGCAACACGAACGTCGCGCCGCGCCGGCCCTCGCCGTCATTCGAGGTGCCTTCTTCTAGCACCAGCCCCAGCAGCGCGCCTGCGAGCAGCGACCCGGCCACGAGCGCCGACCACCACGCGCCGCCCCGCGCCGACAGCTGGTCGAAGAAGCCGGAGGCGGTGTCGAGCCGCGGTACGCCGATGGCGTCCTGCGCCAGGAACAGCAGCGCCCAGCCAAGCCCGATCGAGGCAGGGATCGCCGCGCACGTTGCCACGGCGAACCGGCGCACGCCGGCCCGGTGGCGCACGATCCGCGCCGCTACGAACGAGCCAGTCACGAAAAACAGCCATCCCCAGTGCAGTAGGAAGTGCAGCAGCCGCGTGGCTGGATACCGGACGTTGTCGTTCTGGACCACGGGATACGCACCGAGGTCGCGCCCGCCCGTCGAGAAGTAGAAGGGCGTGTACATCAGAAACGCCAGCGCCAGCACGAGGAGCGGCGCCTGCACGGCCTCCCACCGCTCGCGGAGCGCACCTTCGTGTTGCCTGGCGTTTAGCGCGACGGCGCCAGCAGCCACTGGCCAAAGCCAGATTTCGTCAAACGTATTGACGGCGCCTGGAGCGCCGAGGAGGATGCCCAGCGGCACGGCCGTCGCGTAGGCGCGCCAACTTGCATCGGGCCGCCAGCACAACAGAGCCAAGACGACAGCAAGGCCAAGCAGGGTGAATGGCACGGCCACGATGTGGGAGTGCAGATCGCCGCCAACTATGCTCATGGCGCAACGGCCGAAATGCGCCGCAGGCGGAAGTTGACGTGGGATAACACGCGTTACGATTCCGTTCGGAAATGCCACGATCAGGTTAAGCCGCCGGATTCGGGCAGGCCGGTTGTAACCTTTCGCCATCCCCTCCCGTCTAAGTCTGCAGAAGGGAGAAGCAGGCGTGGACAGCGGATCCCCGACATCGGCGCTGGCGCTTCTGGAGCGGGCGAAGGCCGGCGACCGGGACGCCTTCGGCGCGCTGGCCGAGGAGCACCGCGACGGCCTCCTGCGCCTGTGCATGCGCATGACCGGATCGCACGAAGAGGCCGAAGACCTGGTCCAGGACACGCTCCTCAAGGCCTACCTCCACATCGCCGAGTTCGAGCTGCGCGCGTCGATGAGGACGTGGCTGTTCCGCATCGCCACGAACGCTTGCCTGGACCACCAGCGGGGTAAGAAGCCCTGGGACCTGGACAAGCGCTGGCAGTGGTTCCGTGAGAACGGCGAGCTGGTGCGGCAGATGGAGCAGAACCTCTACCTCTCCCCCGAGCGCGCGGCCGAGGTGAAGGAAGTGGCGGCGACGTGCGTCAACTGTGTGACGATGTCGCTACCCACAAAGCAGCGCGCGGCGATCACGCTGTGCGACCAACTGGGCCTGACTCGCGAAGAAGCGGCGAAGGCGATCGGAGCCTCCGTCTCGTCCGTGAAGACGGAGCTGCACCGCGGGCGCAAAAAGATGGCCGATGTGTACGAGCACCATTGTGCGCTGGTCGACGAGCAGAACGAGTGCGACGGCTGTCTGTGGGCGGGACGCGTGCAGCGGCGAGGAGCGCCTAAGAAGGGAACGGCGAACAGCCAACAGCGAACAGCGCCCGCGCAAAAGGCAAAGGGCAAACAGCAAGCCGCAGGGCCTGCGACTGACGACCGGCGACCGGCGGCCGTTCTCGCCTGCGAGCAGATCGACGAGCTGCTGTCCGACCTGATCGAGGGCGACCTGGCGGACGGCGTGCGGGCGGGCGTCGAGGCGCATCTCGCGTCCTGCGCGCGCTGCACGCCGGCGTACAAGAAGATGAAGCGGACGGTGCGGTTCGTGCGCGCGCAGGCGGACACCCCGTTGGTGCCGGGGACGCCCGGCGGGGCATACATGGAGTTCACGGCCGCGCTGGCCCAGGGGGAGACGGAACGAGCTGTCAACACGCTCGGCCGGGCGATCCTGGGATGGCCGACGGCGACGAAGGAAGGAGCATCGCAGTGAAGTCGGACGTGGTGATCGTCGGCGCGGGCATGGCCGGACTGGCGACGGGCGCGCTGCTGTCGAAGCAGGGCAGGCGCGTGACCGTGCTGGAGAAGGGCAACGTCGCGGGTGGGCGCGCCTACTGCTACGAGGACAAGGGCTTCACGTTCAACTACGGCGCGCACGCCATGTACATCCCCGAATCCGGCCCTCTCGGCGAGTTGATGGGGCGGCTGGGCCGGGACGTGCCAATGTGCGGCTATCCGGAGGCAATGCGTAGCTACTGGGTGCACGGCGACCGCTTCGCCGCGATGGGCGCGAAGCCGCACCAGGTGCTCACCACCGGGCTGTTCTCGATTGGCGGGCGGATGGCCGTCGCGAAGGTCATGCTCGCCGTCCGCGGCGAGAAGACGGATCGTCTGCCGCCGGAGCTGACCTGGGGCGAGTGGATCGATTCGAAAACCGACGACCGCGCCGTGCGTGAGTTCATGCTGGCGTTCGGAACCGTGAACTCGTACACGAACCCTTCGGCGGATCTTTCGGCAGCGTTCTTCATAAACCACCTGCAGCGGACGCTCTTTGCAAAGGATCTCGTCGGCTACATGTGCGGCGGCTGGTGCATTATGTACGGCCAGTGGATCGAGGACATCGAGGCGGGCGGAGGCGCCGTTAAGACGGGTGAGCTCGTCGAGGCGCTCGAGGTCATCGACGGACGGATCGCGGCGGCTCGCACGACATCCGCGCGTTACGAGGCGGACGCGTTCGTCTGCACGCTGCCGCCGCAGGACGCGCCGTCCATCGCAGTCGAAGGCTCCGCCCTGCGCGACGAGCTACTTCGCTGGTCGACGCTGGAGGAAGTACGCGCCTACTGCATCGACCTGGGCCTCAGCCGCTCGCTGCGCACCGACGACGCGACCTTCGTGTTCGACGTGCAGCGAAACCTGTACTACAGCATCCACAGCGAGTCCGCGCCCGACCTTGCGCCGCCCGGATGCCAGCTCCTGCACGCGATGGCCTACCTCACGCCGGAGCAGGCGCGCCACGCCACTCTGCGTGAGCATCGAGGCGACGAACTGCGCGCCGGACTGGACGCGCACTTCCCCGGGTGGAAGGAGGCGGCGGTCGTCATACGAACGATGCCCGACGCGAAGGTGCTGGGGGCGCGGCGAACGCCCGAGAACATACGAAATCTGCTGCCTTTGCGAGCAGAATCGGTCGAGAACCTGTACTTCGCCGGCGACTCGCGCGACGTACCGTACAACCTGACGCTAGCGTGCCTTTTGTCGGCGATGGAGGTCGCGGACGCGATCGCGGTCATGCCAGCGACCTCATCCGCGGCCGTAGTAGCGCACTGAGGAAACGCTTTGGGCGTGAGCAGGTGGACGCCGTTGGAGTTGGCTATCAGCTACCGACGAACGTCCTACACTCATGGTATGAGCATCGCGATGACGTGGGGGACGACAGCGGAGGAGCGCGCGCTGGCCTTTCCGTGCGACGGTATCGTCGATGCGCCGGCCTGCTACTGGCGCGGCGTGACCGTCGATGCGCCACCGGCAAAAGCCTTCCGCTGGCTGTGCCAGTTGCGTGCCGCCCCGTACAGCTACGACTGGATCGACAATCTCGGGCGCAGGAGCCCGCAACGGCTCACGCCGGGCCTGGACAAGCTGGCCGTGGGACAACGGGTGATGTACATCTTCGACCTAGTGTCATTCGAACGGGACAAGCACATTACGGTGCGTTTGCGGCGACAAGGCGTCTTCGGCCAGCTCCTCGGAGATGGCGCGGTCTCGTATGTCGTTGGGCGGGCGGATGTGGGAGGCGCGCGGCTGTTGGCGAAGCTGACCGTCCGCTACCCGCGCGGACCGCTCGGATGGTTGATGCGCGCCGTGCTGCCCTGGGGCGACCTGGTCATGATGCGGCGGCAGCTGTTGAACCTGAAGCGCCTCGCCGAACGTGGCGAACCAGCACCTGGGGCACTCACGCGCTGACGCGCTCACACCTTATCGATGACTCGCCGCAGGCGCTCGTCCGCCTCGTGGGAGACGGCGCCCAGGTCCGCATTGCCGGTGAACTGCACCATCGAAGCCGGATTCACCACGCCGACGAACGTGCCTTCGGGGCGTCGCGCCACAACAACGTTGCACGGCAGCAGCAGACCGATGTCCGGCTCCAGCTCCAGCGCACGGGCCGCGAGCTTCGGGTTGCAGGCGCCGAGGATGACATACGGCTCGACGTCCCTGTCCAGCTTCTGCTTCAGCGTCGCCCTCACGTCGATTTCCGTGAGTACGCCGAAGCCCTCTTCCTTCAGGAGCTCCTTGATGAGGGCGACCGTGTCGTCGTAGCCGGCGGCGACGGTTTTCGTGATGCCGTACGCGGTAGTCGTGGTCATGCGGGCCTCCTGCTTACACGCTAGCAGGCGGACAGCGCCGCGCGTGAGGGCCGATCGTCACCCGGGGTGCAGCAAAGGGGCAAACGGCAAAGCGCAAAGGGCGAGAGGCACGGTGCCCCTTGCTTCTCGCCCTTGTTATTTGCCCTGGCTCGCTACGTCACGGCCGCCGCATCCTCCCGACGATCATCAGCGACGGGCGGGGCGAAGCGCAGCTTGAACGTGAAGGCGTGCGGTGTCGGGCCATGCTGACGGAGGTAGGCCAAGCGGTCTTCGGCTTCGTGAACGCTTGGAATGTGACCGGCGGGGATCCACCAGAAGACAAGGTAGTGCTGGCCGCCATGGTCCTCGAACCACTCCCGGCGGCGGCGGAACACCTCGACGTGATCGGAGTGATACGTGTACTCGAACAGCGCCTCGATGGTCTCCCAAACCGTGAAGTTGATGACGACGAGCGGGTCATCGCCGACCCGCGTGCCGGTCGAGTTGCCGTCCGCGTTCTTATGCCGCCACACGAAGCCCGGCGAGCGGTCGCCGATCTGGTTGATGCGGTCCAGGCTCGCCCGGAACTCGTCCAGCCGCGGATCGTCCAGCGACGCCACGAGCGTCGCGACGTTGTACTGCGCGAGGTGGTACTTCGGGGATCCGGACATGCGATCATGATAGTGGGTGACGCTGGAGGCTGGGAAGTTAACAGCCTTCGGCCGAGGCAAAGATCAAACATCAAACAGCAAAGGCTTTGGGCAGTGCTTTGCTGTTTGCCCTTTGCCGTTTGCCCGCAGCCCTACGGCCGCGAGACTATCACGCTGGCGTTGTGGCCGAGGCCGAACGCGTTCACCATCGCCTTCGTGCCGTGGAGGCGGCGCACGTCCCCCGTCACGACCTCCAGGTCGCCGCAGTCAGGATCCTGCTGGTCGAGGTTCAACGTCGGCGGGATGAGCCCGGCCTGCAGCGAGTAGATCGCCGCCACGAGGTTCATCGCGCCGGATGCGCCGAGCGTGTGCCCAAGCGCGCCCTTGATCGCCGTCACCCAGATCTTGTCCGTGTTCGGCCCCCACACACGCCGGATCGCCTTCCCCTCGACCGCGTCGATGGCGTTGCCGCCGGCGCTGCCGAAGATCACGTCGATCTCGCCCTGCAGCGTCAGGTCCCACTTGATCAGCGCCTTCTGCATCGCCCGCGCGACGTCGATCTCGTTCGCCGCCGGCCTCACGACGGGCGCGCGGCTGAACGACGCCCCGTACCCGTCGACGTACGCCAGGATGTGCGCACCGCGGCGAACCGCCACGTCCTCGGCTTCGAGCACGACGATTGCCGCGCCCTCGCTGAGGACGATGCCGTTGCGGTCGCGGTCGTACGGCCGCGAGGCTCGCTCCGGCTCGTCGTTGCGCCGCGCCAGCATGCTGGCATAGCGTGCCAGGCCCTCGGTAGTGACCGGCGCATCCGCGCCGCCGGCGACGGCGATCGCGCACTCCTCTCGCCGGATCCACTCGGCCGCCTCGCCGATGGCCATCAGGCCCCCGGTCGCCCCGGCGGAGATGTGCAGCACCGGCCCCGCCGCGCTCACCGTGCGAGCGACGGTCGCCGCCGTGGCCACGTGCTCCTCCGGCAGCTCCGTTCCCAGTGCCACGCCGATCTGCGAGACGGTCTCGCTGGTGATGGGGACCGCGGCCTGGATTAGCGCCTGGATCGCTGCGTCGGCGGCGAAGAGCGCGCGGCGGTCCATCGTGGCCGCTGCCTCGGCGTCCATGTCCTCGCGCGGCGCGTAGTCCCGGAGCTCGCCGGCGATGCGCACGTCGAGGGACGAGGGGTCGAAGGCGGCGATGGGTGCGACAGCGCTGCAGCCACCGGCGAGGCCGGACCAGAGGTCATCGGTGGTGCGGCCGTACGGGGACACGGCGCCGACGCCCGTGATGCAGACGCGCTTGGTTTCGTCAGGCATGCGGTGAAGGTAGCGCAGAGGCGAGACAGAGGCGAGACCACGGCCTCGCCTCTGCAGTTTATCCCTGCCGCTTCAGGCGGCCGGTCTTCTTCGCCCAGCGCTCACACCAGGCGAAGGTCAGCATGCCCGCGGGGATCAGGACCACCCCGAACCCCGCCAGCGCCAGCAGCTCCTGCCACAGGCCGCCGAAGCCCTGGCCGTCGATGATGGCGCCGCGGATGCCGTTGAGGATGTACGTGGCCGGCGAGATGTGCGCCGACCACTGCAGCCACTCCGGCAGCACCGCCACCTCGTAGTACACGCCGGACACCAGCAGCACGAACGCCTGGATCATCATCGACATCTGCTGGCCGCGCTCGGGGTAGAGCATCGGCAGGATGCCGGAGAAGATCGCCAGCCCGGCGACGCTGAAGCTCCCGACGAGGAGGATCGCCGCCGCCGCGCCCCAGTCCGCCTGCGACAGGCCGATGTCGAAGAACGGCAGCGCGATGGCGAAGATGATGGCCGTGCGTATGGTGGCGTGGATGATGCCGAACAGCACCATGCCGGTCAGGTGCAGCCAGCGCTCGACGGGGGCCATCAACGTATGCTCGATGGTGCCCTCCCAGCGCTCCCACGAGATCACCAGCGAGATGTCATCGAGTACGGCAGACAGGTAGGCCCAGACGAGCGTGCCGATGAGGAGGAACAGCACCAGGCTGTTCACCTGCTCCTTGTTCGCGATGCCCGACTCCCCCACCTGCGAGGCGATGAAGGTGACGGCGAGCGTGTTGACGACGCCGTACACCAGCCAGACGAGCTCCCACGCCCAGTAGCGCTTCCACAGGTTGGTCTGCCGCTCGATAAACGCCCACGCCAGCGCGGGCCGCGAAGCCCTGCGCGGCATGGGCCACGTCGATGGAATGTTCAGTGCCATGAGTTTCAGCTCCTTAGCTAGTTAGCCGGTCAGGTTGTTAGCAGATCGCTGGCGGGCCCCTGAATGGCTAACCAGCTAATTAGCTAACCGCTAACAACCTCTTCGTCTTCCGCGAGGTCGCGGCCGGTGACCTCCATGAAGACATCTTCCATGTCGATCTGCTCGACATCGCCGCCTTTTGCCACCATGCGGCGCAGCTCCAGCGGCGTGCCCTCGGCGACGATGCGGCCGCCGCTGATGAAGGCGATGCGGTCGCAGAGCAGCTCAGCCTCCTCCATGTCATGCGTCGTCAGCAGTATCGTCGCGTCATGTTCGCGACGGACGTCGCTGATGAACGACTGGACATCACGCTTGCTGCGCGGGTCGAGGCCGGTGGTCGGCTCGTCCAGTAACATCAGCACCGGCGAGGTCAGGAACGCCCGCGCGACTGCGATCTTCTGCTGTTGACCGCGGCTGAGGTGACTCATCGGCTCGACGGCGCGCGCCCACTCCAGCCCCAGCCGGCGCAGGATCTCCGGCGTGCGTTCCTTTATCTCGGGAGGCGTCAGGCCGTACACGCGGCCGAAGAACATGAGGTTCTCCATTGCCGTCATGCTCTTGAAGAACGACGGGTCCGCCGAAACGCGGTTGATCAGGGCCCGGACGGCCATCGCGTCCTTCACCACGTCCAGGCCGAACACCGTCACGTCCCCTTCGTCCGGCAGCAGCAGCGTGCTGATGATGCGGATCAACGTCGATTTGCCGCTGCCGTTCGCGCCGATAACGCCGAAGATCTCGCCCCGGCGGATGTCGAACGACACGCTGTCGACGACCCGCCGCGGGCCCTCGCCCTTGCCGTCGCGCGACCACGGCAGCATGCGGGCGGGGTTGAATCCACCACCGAACGTCTTCGACACGCCACGCGCGACCAGAGGCATCGGGCTCGAGTCGGCCGAGGCGTGCCGGGTGTTCAAGTCTTCGGTGTCCATCCTGTTTGATTCCAAAACCACCATCTCGATCACTCCCGTTCTCTTGCCGTCACGCGGAGGGCAACACAAAAGCCCACGTACGGAGTCCTGCCGTAGTGGGCCGAATGGTTCGTCGTGCGGTGGGGGACTACGTCAACGTTCTCGCATCACGACGGGCGCACTCATCCGGCCCAGGCCATCGCCATTCGGCCCCGCAAGCGGGCTTAGGCGGAAGCTTCCGACCTGGTTGATTCTCAACGTGCGTTCCCGTCACTGCGACTTCCGGATCACGCGCCCGGGCGTTCGCCCATCATAGGGGAGCGCGAGAGAGGGTGTCAACACGCTGCTGACGCCACGTGTCATCTGGGATTCGAGGCGCGGCGCTCGTGATGGATGTAACGAGGACGACGCGACTCCATCAGCTCACATCGCACCGACGTACCGGAGACGGCACTGCCGGACCGGTCGATCAACACGCCGGGGGGCGGGGGGGGGCGCCTGCGGTCTGAACGTCGGGGACGACTCGGGCCGACTCCCGCCGTCCTCACGGCAGGAAACGCCCTCTGCCCGCGCGCGACGGCGATTCCTTCGTGGGCTTGTGGTTTCGGAGAGTGTGCCCAACCTGCGAAAAGCGACAGGAATCACTTGACAAGATCATTCAACGTAACGAGCGCCAATAATCACACCTCGGGGCGAATAGGGGCGAATCGGCGGGCGACGGAAGGGATAACCGGCGTCAAGCGGGAATCACAGATCCACATAATTTGGCCAAAAGGTTGACCGATTACATGATCCACTATCAGCCAACCGGATCTACACTGGCCTCAACGTCCTGGTGTGGCATCCCCGCCACCATAACAACACAGAGACAACCGAATAATGAAGTACCCACTGCCCGCGACCGCGGGTGGGTATGCCCTGCGGGGGCCGTTGGCCGCCGTCACGTCGCTCACGGTGAGCGACGTATGGCGGTTCGTCGCGCGTCATTGGGGGCTGCTCGCCGCGCTCGCCATCACGTTTGCCATACACGCGCCCACGCTCCGATACTACTTCGACGGAGACGACTTCGTCGTACTCGGCAGCGTGCAGCACCTGGGCAGCCAGCAATATCTGCTCGACACGCTGCGGATGCACGACATCGTGCCAAACTGGCGGCCGCTTACGGGCGCCATTTATACGATGGAGTGGAACCTATTCGGGTTGAACGCGATGGCGTGGCGCGCAGTGAATCTCGCTGTGCACCTTTCGTCGATGGCGGTGCTGTACGGGCTGGTGGTCCGCGTCACAAAGCGGCAGGCCATCGGGGCGGTGGCGGGACTCTTCTTCGGCGTCTCAGGCGCGCACTTCGACACCGTGACGTACGTGACCGCGCTGCCGCACCTACTGGCGACGTTGCTCACGCTGGCCTCTCTGCTCGCGATTGTTGCATACGTGCAGGACGGTGAACGCGACGGACGGGCGTACTGGCTGTCGTTCATTCTCTTCACGATGGGGTTCCTGGCCAACGAAGGGGCGTTCGTCTACGCGCCGGTCATCGTGCTGGCATACGCGCTGTTCGCGCGGCGGTGGCAGCGGGCACCGGTGCGGCTGGCACTGCACGGGCTTCCGTTTGCGGTGTTATCCGGCGGGTGGTTCATCTTCTACCAGACGGCGGATCTGCCGCAGTTGAAGTTCGACGGCTTCTATTGGGGTCCTCACGTCGTCGACAACTACGCGGTGTACCTGTCCTTTATCGTCTACCCGGCGAAGGCGATTCCGCTGGAGCCGGACACGCTGCGCTGGGTGATTGCGGGCGCATTCCTGGCGGCGGGGGCGGTCCTTGCGGTGGTCGGCGGCAACATCGTGCGCGTCTGCCTGCTGGGCATGGGTGTAGCCCTGCTGCCGTTCGTGCCAGTCGAGATCTGGACGGCTTCGCGATACACGTACGGGGCGGTGGCGTTCTTCGCGCCTGTTGCCGCGATCTGCGCCTACTGGCCCTACGACCGCGGGCGCAACACGCACGCCTACGTTCGCGTCCCGGCCACAATCGTCGCGCTGGCGTTTGTCGCGATGGTGGCCGGATTGTACTCGTGGCAGACCTTCGCGCGCGATCGGATGTCGGGCGAGAGGACGGACCGCTGGCAACTGCTGGTTAACGAGCTGAAGAAGAACTACGACACGGTGCCACCGGGGACGACGATCTACATCGTCGACGGTCCGTGGACGAACCCGATGGAGCAGTACACGTGGGTCCCGTCGGTGGCGCGCGCGGTCTACGGCGACGCGGCGGCGTTCGACCTGCCGCGGAGCGTCTACGCCGCCGACCCGCCGAGCACGGAGAACGCCCTCTTCCTCCAGTGGACGGCGAGCGGGCTGCAGCCGATGTCGCAGGAGCAAGTTAGGGCGCTGTTGTCCGGCAACGAAGCCGTCACATTGCGCTGACCAAACCACCAGCAGTCGATGCGCAGGCGGATGCGAACCTGAGGACGCATCCGCCCGCTGTCTTTCTCATCCCAATCACTTGGTACACGGCGTCGGGCCACGCTATTGTCCTCATGCCGTCCGGGCACGCTGAAGGGAGAGTTTCCATGTCCCGCATCTTCGAGATCGCCAACCAGTACGTCGAAGATCTCGCCGCGCTCGACCCGAACTTCGCAACGAGCATCGGCGTGCCGGGCCATGAGACGGAGCTGACGGACTACTCCCCCGAGGGCCACGCGAAGGTGGCGGACCTGAACCGGCGGACGCTGTCAGAGGTGGAAGGCGCGGCGCCGGAGAGCGAGCCGGACCGGATCGCGCGCGACGTGATGATCGAACGGATGCGCGTGCGGCGCGACCTGTACGAGGCGGGCGAGTACCAGCGCGACGTGAAAATCATCGGCAGCGGCATGAGCGCGGTGCGGAGCGTGTTCGACCAGATGCCGCGCGCGACAGAACAAGAGTGGCGCAACATCGCCGGCCGTCTGGGCGCGGTGCCGGGAGCGCTCGCGGGCTACCGGGCGTCGCTGTCGCGGGGACTGGCGGAGGGGAAGCTGGCGGCGAAGCGACAGGCGCTGGAGTGCGCTAAACAGGCCGAGACGTGGTCGGGGCTGAAGGCGGGGACGGCGTCGTTCTTCAGCACCCTGGTGGATGCATTCGACCGAAGCGGAATCGCGGCGGGCGCCGTGCGGGGCGAGCTGGAGCAGGCGGTCCGTGGGGCAGAGCGGGCATATGCGGAGCTGCGCTCGTTCCTGCTGGACACGTACCTCCCGAAGGCAGCGGAGCGCGACGGGAGCGGGAGCGATCGGTACGCGCTGAACTCGCGTGTTTTCAACGGCGCAGAGCTGGATCTGGAGGAAACGTATCGGTGGGGCTGGGACGAGCTGTACCGCGTCGAGTCGGAGTTGGCGGCGACGGCGGAGAAGATCCAGCCGGGCGCGACTGTCGCCGAGGCGCTGGAGCTGCTCGAAACCGATCCCGCGCGCTCGATCGACACGGTCGAGGCGTTCCAGTCGTGGCTGCAGGAGCTGCACGACCGGGCGCTGGACGACTTGGACGGGAAGCACTTCGACATCGACCCACGGATCAAGAGGGTGGAGGTGATGATCCCGCCCCCGGGCGGGGCGCTTGCGCCGTACTACACGGGCCCGTCGGAGGATTTCACGCGGCCTGGGCGGACGTGGTGGCCGCTGGGCACGCGCACGCGCTTTCCGAAGTGGTTCCAGGTGACGACGGCGTACCACGAGGGCATGCCTGGACATCATCTGCAGGTGGGAGCCGTGCGGTGCTTTTCGGACCGGCTGTCGCGCTACCAGCGGACGGCGGCCTTCGTAAGCGGACACGGCGAGGGCTGGGCGCTGTACGCGGAGCGGCTGATGGGCGAGCTGGGGTACCTGGAGAACCCGGACTACGAGCTGGGCATGCTGAGCGCGCAGGCGATGCGATGCGTGCGGGTGATCGTGGACATCGGCATGCACCTGGAACTGTCGATACCGAACACGGAGCGGTTCCACCCCGGCGAGACTTGGACGCACGACCTCGCCCTGGAGTTCGCCGTGGAGCGGAGCCTGCAGCCACGTGAGTTCATGGCGAGCGAGATCATCCGCTACCTGGGTTGGCCGGCGCAGGCGATCAGCTACAAGGTGGGCGAGCGGGCATGGCTCGCAGCGCGCGAGCGGGCGACGAAGCGAGACGGCGCGGCGTTCGACCTGAAGGCGTTTCACACGAAGGCGCTGATGCTGGGGCCTATGGGGCTGGCACAGCTCGAGAAGGAGATGGCGGGGTAGGTGCGTCAGTGCGTCAGTGCGTCAGTGCGTCAGTGCGTCAGTGCGTCAGTGCGTCAGTGCGTCAGTGCGTCAGTGCGTCAGTGCGTCAGTGCGTCAGTGATTTTCGCAGCAAACGATTCCTGATAGAACAAGCGCATGCCGATTGCGGCCGTCGCGCTGCTGATCGCCGCGGCGTTCGGACATGCGACGTGGAACTACCTGGCGAAGGGGGCGCGCAACGACGCGGCGTTCACGCTGGCGTTCGTGGCTGCGTCCGTCCTGATCTACCTTCCCGTGGCGATCGTTGCTTGGGTGGTCGAACGGCCTGACCTCAGTTGGCAGGGGCTAACCTTCATCGGCGTATCGGCCGGCATCCACGTCGCGTACTACATATTGCTGACACAGGGATACAGGGCCGGCGACCTATCGGTCGTGTACCCGCTCGCGAGGGGGACGGGGCCGTCGCTGGCCGTCATCGGCGCGATCCTGATCTACAGCGAGCGGCCATCGGCGTTGGCGCTGGGCGGGACACTGCTGGTGGTCGCGGGCATCATCGTGGTGTCGTGGGCGCCGCGGCTGCGTCACGACAACGCGGTGGCGGTATCGGTGGGGTTCGCGCTGGCGACGGGTGCGGTCATCGCGGCGTACACGCTGTGGGACAAGAAGGGCGTGGGGTACACATCGCCGGTGATCTACGCCTACGGCATCGACCTGGTGCGCATCGTCATCTTCGCGCCGCTGGTGTTGACGACGGTTAAGGGGCGGGAGGCGCTGGCGTATGCGTGGCGCGAGGAGCGTCGCGCCGTGCTGGGGATCGGGCTGCTGGAACCGGGAGCGTACATGATGGTGCTGGCGGCCCTGACGATGGCGCCCGTGAGCTACGTGGCGCCTGCGCGTGAGATGAGCATCCTCATCGGCGCGGCGATGGGGGCGCACCTGCTGGGCGAGAAGGACGGGCCGCGGCGGCTGGCGGGCGCGGCCGCGATCGTTGCTGGCGTGTTCGCGCTGGCGCTGGGCTAAGGCCGTCATCCGGGCGTAATACCGACGGGCTATACTCCTCGCCACGATGACCGAGAACGCTGACCTTTCACGGACGCTCAGAAGCATGGCCGACGCCCGCGCGGCCTTGGCCGTGGCGATCGCGCCGTTCGATTCGGAGGCAATGGGGCGCTCGAGGCCGGGAGGCTGGACGCTGGGGCGGGTGCTGCGGCACGTGATCGAGTCCGAGGCGACGTACGCGAAACTGCTGGCGCACCAGTGCGGCCGTAACGTGCCGGAGATGGAGACGGACGAGCCGGCGGACGGCGCCCGGGCGAACATGCAACTGGAGGTGACACGGTCCTTTGTGCTAGGCCTCGTCGACGGCATCGAAGACGAGACGCTGTACCGGCTGACGCGCTTCGGGCACGAGGAGTACAGCCCTCTGAGCGTGCTGGAGAACGTAGCAGCCCACGACCGCGACCACCTGCAGCAGATCCTCGACGTCGTGCAAGAATCACAGGCGCGTCCGGGGACCCGCGGCACGGCCGAACGCGTGACGGTTCGGGCGGCCACGACCGACGACCTGGCGCAGGTGACCGAGATCTACAACCACTACGTCGTGAGCACGCCGACGACGTTCGACCTCGAGCCCTATGCCGTCGAGCAACGCGCCGAGTGGTTCTCACACTACGCCACCACCGGCCGACACCGGCTGCTGGTGGCGGAGCGCGAGGGCAACGTGGTGGGCTACACCAGCTCCAGCAAATTCCATCCGCGGGCGGCATACGACACGACCGTGGAGCTGACGGTGTTGTGCGCACCGGAGGCGGTGGGCCTCGGCATCGGGCAGAAGCTGTACGAAGCACTGTTCGAGGCGATCGCGGGAGAGGACATCCACTCGGCAGTGGCGTTGATCACGCTACCCAACACGGGGTCGTGCGCCATTCACGAACGCTTCGGGTTCAGGCAGATGGGTGTGCTGCGTGAGGCCGGGCGGAAGTTCGGGCAGTACTGGGACGTGGCGTACTACCAGAAGCTGATGTGGGACGGCTGATGGACGGGTGCAACGCGGCAATCGGTATCAGGGCGGCGACGACCGATGACCTGCCGCGCATCGTGGAGATCTACAACCACTACATTCTCCACACACCGGTCACTTTCGATCTTGAACCGGTGACCGTTGAACAACGCCGGCCATGGTTCGACCAGTTCGCCGGTCAGGGCCGCCATCGCCTTCTCGTCGCCGACGACGGCCACGGCGCGCTGGGCTACGCCTGCACGCACCAGTTTCGAGTGAAGGCGGCGTACGACACGACCATCGAAACGACAATCTACTGCGCACCCGAGGCTACCGGCCGCGGCGCGGGGTCGGCCCTGTACGCGGCACTCTTCCAAGCCGTCGCCCGGGAGGATATCCATCGCCTGGTGGCGGGGATCACGCTACCAAACGACGCGTCAGTGGCCCTGCACCAGCGCTTCGGATTCGCGCTCGTCGGTGTGTTCCACGGCGTCGGCCGGAAGTTGGGGCGGTACTGGGATGTGGGGTGGTACGAGCGGGCGCTGTAGGCGGCGTCATGGCAACCGGGCGAGGCATGCCTCGCCCTACATCGATTCGCCGAGGGATTCTCTGAGGTTGCGGGCCAGGGCGAACGGGTCGCTGGAGACGACGCTGGCGGCGTAGAGCTCCATGGCGCCGAAGTCCGCGGTGCGCGACGACGGGTCACCGCGGTCGACGATGCGCACGATGACGGGGAACCCCTCCCACGACTCCGGGGTCTCGGACCAAGGTGGTGTGTAGATCACGAGATTGAACGAGGTCACGCCCATGCGGTCGCGGTAGCACTCGAGAACCTCGTAGATGCGGTCCTTGAGCGAAGTTGAGACGAAGGGCGCGAAGAGAAGGACCTCGTTCTCCTTCTTGGGCGTCAGGTTGGCGATGACCTTCGTACCGTCCTTCTCGAATGCACAGCCGACGGACTGGTGAGCGAGGAAGAGGTCGCTGAAGTAGTTCGCGCGCTCGTGCGCCTGGTAGACGGAAGCGGAGCGGCGGAGGTGCTCGACGGCGGCGTAGTGCATACCGCGGCCCATAATGACCTGTGCGTGGCCGTGGAGCAGCGATGCGCCAGCGCGCCAGAGGCAGTTCCAGAGGAAGACGTAGTACTTGGCCTCCGGGTCGGAGGCGTGGGCGAGATCGCCCCAGCGGCCTCCGGTGTCGACGTAGTCGTGCAGCATCTCGCGCGTGAAGCGGAGGGGGTGCTTCTCGTTGAAGACGACGAGGCCATGGAACCCATCGAACTTGGCGATGTTGCTGGCGGTGACGCAGTACTTGCCACGGACGCGGCCAAAAAGGTCCTCGGGCGTGCCGTTGTAGGGATCAGCGAGCGGGTCGGGTGGGCCGTCGTCCAGCTCGCTATCAAGGTCGATATCGTGGCGCCACATGGGGCGGCTGGAGCGGAGCCAGTTGAAGAGCACGCCCTCGAGCGTGACCTTGTTGGTGATCTTGACGATCTTCTGCTCGCGTGTCGCGCTCACGTCGCCGAACTGCTTTTCGATCCAGGGGATCATGGCATCGGGCGGGACAAGGGCGCCGGTGGTGCTGCTGAGATCGAAGATGCGCTCGAAGCGTGCATGCTCTTCGTGGGGCAGGCCCGCGGTGAGCTCCTCGATCTGGACGATGCTGTAGTCCTGCTGGATTGCCATCCGTTCCACCTTTACCGGCCGTCCTTCGGGCGCGTTCTCTCCGTACAGTATGAACGTCAGGGTTTTACCGACGTTCCAGTAGCTGGAAGGCCAGATTCGGCCCGAATCTGATGTTTCTTTCAATGCCTGAAGTGGCGCACCCCCGTGGCGACCATGGCCATGCCGTGCTGGTCGCAGACGACGATCGAGTCCTCGTCGCGGATGGAACCGCCGGTCTGGACGATCGCGGTGACGCCCGCGGCGGCGCAAACCTCGACGGTGTCCGGGAAGGGGATCAGGGCATCGGAGGCAGAGACGGCGCCGCGGGCCTGATCGCCGGCCTGGGCGCAGGCGAGGCGCGCGCTCTCGACGCGGTTGGTCTGTCCGGCGCCCATGCCGATCATCACGCGATCCTTCGCGATGACGACCGCGTTCGACTTCACATGTTTGCAGCACTTCCAGGCGAAGCGCAGGTCGGCCAGCTCGGTCTCGGAGGGCGGGCGCTTCGAGAGCACGCGCATCTCCGGCGGGTCGACGGCGAGGCGGTCGTACTCTTCGACGAGCATGCCGCCGGCGACGCCTCGGTACTCGAAGGCCCGCTTTCGCATGTCGACTGGAGGCGCCTCGAGGATGCGGAGGTCCTTCGACTTCGCGAGCAGCTCTACGGCGCCGGCAGAAAAGGCCGGTGCGATGATGATCTCGACGAAGAGGCGCTGGCCGCTGGTGGGATGCTTCGTAGCGCGAATCGCCTTCGCAAACGTCTCGTCGACGGGCCGGTTGATGGCGACGATGCCGCCGAAGGCGGAGATGGGGTCGGCCTCGAAGGCGTGCGCGAAGGCCTCGGCAAGGTCGTCGCGGCTGGCAATGCCGCAGGGCGTCATGTGCTTCACGATGACGATGGTAGGGTCGTCGAAGTCGCAGGCGGCGGACCAGGCGGCGTCCGAGTCGAGGATGTTGACGTAGGACAGGGCCTTGCCGTTGAGCTGGCGGGCGTTGACGACGCCTTCGGGTGTGCGGAGGCGCGGATCCACCTGCCGGTAGAGCGCGCCGAGCTGGTGGGGGTTCTCGCCGTAGCGGAGGTCTTCTTTCTTCGTGAGGGCGAGCGTGAGGTGGTCGGGGAAGGGGTCCTCGTCGCCTCGGAGGTAAGTGGCGATGATGGTGTCGTACGTGGCGACGTGCTGAAAGGCCTTCACAGCGAGCTTACGCCGCCAGTCGATCGGTACGTCGCCAGTGCGCAGGGCATCAAGGAGATCGTTGTAGTCGGCGGGGTCTACGACGGGCAGGACGTAAAGGAAGTTCTTGGCGGCCGCGCGGAGCATGGTGGGGCCGCCGATGTCGATCTGCTCGAGCGCGTCCTGCAGGGGCACATCGTCGCGGGCGACGGTCTCCTGGAAGGGGTAGAGTCCTCCCACGACGATGTCGATGGGCTTGAGGCCGTGCTCATCAAGCTGAGCGAGATGTTGGGGCTTGTCGCGACGGGCGAGTATGCCGCCGTGGACGCCGGGGTGCAGGGTCTTCACGCGGCCATCGAGGATCTCAGGAAAGCCGGTGAGGTCGCTGACCGGATGGATGGCGACGCCGGCATCGTTGAGGATGCGGTATGTGTTGCCGGTGGCGTACATCTCGACGCCGAGGGACTGGAGGCTCTGGGCGAGATCGACGAGGCCGGTCTTGTCGTAGGGCGCGAGGATGGCTCTGACTGTCATGTGGTCGCTAGTCGCTGGTCGCTTGTTTACTCGATGATGACTCTTCGATGGTCGGGCTGTTGGATGACGCGGCCGACCGGCATCGCGTCCGGCAGCTGCGTGGCGATCGGCTTTGTGTCTTCGGGGGCGACGGCCAGCACGATGCCGAGACCCATGTTGAAGGTGTGGAACATGTCCTCGTCGGAGACGCCCCCGCGCTCCTGAATGTGCGCAAAGAGCGCCGGGACGCGCCACGCCACTCGGTCGAATTGCGCGGCGAGGCCGTCGGGCAGGATGCGTGGGACGTTGTCGGTGAGGCCACCGCCGGTGATGTGGGCGACGCCGTGGAGCCTCGGGAGGAAGCGTTTCAGATCGGCGAGGTAAGGGCGATGGACGGCCAGCAGCGCCTCCCCAAGCGTTTCTTCGAGACCGGGGACGATGCCGCTTAGCGCCGCGCGGTCGGCATCTTGATCGCCCCCGGTCCCGATGCTGAAGATCTTACGCACCAGCGTGTACCCGTTGGTGTGGAGTCCCGTTGAGGGCAGGGCGAGGAGGACGTCGCCATCGCGGATCTTCGAGCCGTCGATAACGTGCTCCCGCTCGACGACACCAACGATAAAGCCCACGAGGTCGAAATCACCTGGGGCGTAGATGTCCGGCATGTCGGCCGTTTCTCCGCCTATCAGGGCACAGTTGTGGGCCTTACAGGCGCGTGTCATGCCGTCGAGGAGCTGGAGCTTGTGTTCGGCACTCAGATCTGAGGTGCCGATGTAGTCGAGAAAGAACAGGGGCTCGGCGCCGGTGCAGAGGATGTCGTTCACACAGTGGTTCACGAGATCCTGGCCGACGGTGTCGTACCGGCCCATCAACATGGCGATTCGGAGCTTGGTGCCCACGCCGTCGGTGCTGGAGGCGAGGACAGGCTCGCGGTATTGGCCGAGCTTGAAGAGGCCGCCGAAGGGGCCAACCCCGGACAGCACTTCGGGGCGTGAGGCGCGGGAGGCGACCTCCCTAATGCGGTTGACGAGATCGCCCCGGGCGGCGAGATCCACGCCTGCCCGCGCGTACGCGTCTGCGTTCGGGTCGGAGCCGGGGTTGCCGAGGTAGGTGGGCACCGTCACAGGCTACACCCGCCGGAGGGGAAGGGTGTAATCGACGTCATGGTGATCGAAGGCGCCGACGGGGGGCTCCATCGCGAGCTTGTCCATCTGCAGCGGGACCGGGCTGGGGTATTCGCCGGTGATACAGGCCATGCAGAGATCGTCGCGCTTCGACTCCACCGCGCTCACCAATCCCTCCGGGCTGAGATAGCCGAGCGAATCGGCGCCGATGCTTTCGCAGATTTCGTCCACGGACTTTCGCGCGGCGATCAGCTCCCACCGCGTTCCCATGTCGACCCCGTAGAAGCATGGGTGGGTGATGGGCGGGAAGGTTACCCGCATGTGCACTTCGCGTGCCCCCGCCTTGCGCAACATCTGGATCACCCGCCCCGTCGTCGTTCCGCGGACGATGCTGTCGTCGACGACGACGACCCGCCGGTCCTGGAGCACCTCGCGCAGTGCATTGAACTTCAGGTACACACCGACTTCGCGGAGGCGCTGGTCCGGTTGGATGAATGTCCGGCCGACGTACCGGTTCTTCACGAGTCCCTGCATGAAGGGGAGGTTCGACGCCTGTGCGTACCCGATAGCGGCGGGCGTCGATGAGTCCGGCACGTCGATGACGATATCGGCCTCGGCCGGGTGCTCCTTCGCCAGCTGCCTTCCCAGATTCAGGCGAACCGGGTACACGAGCTTTCCACCGATGACGCTATCGGGCCGCGAGAAGTAGGTGTACTCGAACACGCAGAACGCCTTCTTCTCGCTTTCCCCAAGTGGTTTCAGGCTCTGAAGCCCTTCGGCGTCGATGTAGATGACCTCGCCGGGCTCAACTTCCCGGATGAAGGTGGCTCCGAGATGGTCGAATGCGCAGGACTCGGACGACACGACCCAACCACCATCGATCCGGCCGAGGCAGAGAGGCCGGTTGCCCATCGGGTCGCGAGCCATCATCAGGGCGTCGGGGGTGATGACGGCGAGGCAGTAGGAGCCGTTGAGCTTGCGCATGACGTGCGCCCATCGCTCCTTCCAGTCGGCGCCGGGAGCGTTGGCGAGCATTTGGGCGATGACCTCGCTGTCGCTGCCGGTGGTGAAGGTGATGCCATCGCGCATGAGTTCTTCGCGGAGTTCGTTGGCGTTGACGATGTTGCCGTTGTGGCCGAGGGCGAGCTCTCCATGCTGGCCCCACACGCGGAACGGCTGTGCGTTCTCGGCGCGGGAAGCGCCGGTCGTGGAATAGCGGGTGTGGCCAATGGCGAACGAGCCGGGAAGGTAGCTGAGGTCGTCTTCGTCGAAGACCTGCGAGACGAGGCCCATGCCAGTCTTGAGATGGAGTGTGCGGGAGTTGGCTGTGGCGATACCGGCGCTCTCTTGCCCCCGATGCTGGAGGGCGTAGAGGCCAAAGAAGGTGATTCTTGCGACGTCTTCTCCCGGCGCGTATACGCTAAAGACGCCGCACGCCTCCCTGAGGGTTGGGAGCACACCAACCTCCTGCCCAAAGGCAGCTGCTCCGCAGAAGGTGCCCACGGGGTTGGGTCCCTCTGGGTTGACATGGTAACAGCCCGGGGTGGGAACGTCGAGGTGAGGCGTGAGACGCGGGAAGTGAGAAACGATACGCGGACAACGGGGGTCGGCGGAAATCGCCCGCCCCATCCGCTCAGGGTAGAATCGCATTGTGAATCTGGTTCCGACTCCCCCGTCCAACCTCGCGCGCCCCATCTCACCTCTCACCTCCCGCTTCTCGCTTCCCTCGTCATGAAGATCCTGTTCACGCTGCACCAGGGGAACATGTACTCGGGCGGGCAGGGGGTGTACACGGCCGAGGTTACGCGCCAACTGGCGCGGCTGGGGCACGAGGTGCACCTGATCGTGGGGCCGCCGTGGCCGGACGCGGATCCGGCGGTGACGGTGCACAGGGTGCCTTCGTACAGCGTGTACCGGCTGCTGGAGACGCAGAAGTTCTGGTTCTACGGACGGCCGTGGCGGAGCTTCTTTCATCCCCTGAACGCCTACGAGCTGGCGACGAGCCGGGCCGGGCAGTTCAGCGTGATGTCGGCGTTCTCGTGGCGCGCGTACATGCAGTGGCGCGAGCTGCAGCAGCGGTACCAGTTCGACATCGTCCACGACGTGCAGGCGCTGGGGTACGGGACGTGGATGATCCACGCCAGCGGGATGCCCGTGGTCGCGAACATTCACCATCCGCTTTCCATCGACCGGATGAACCAGATGCGGCAGGCGACGCGGCTGGGGTGGATGCTGCGCGTCCAGATGTTCTATCCGTTCTGGATGCAGGAAGTGGTCGCGCGGCGGATGGATCGCATCATCACGGGCTCACAGAATTCGCGGGAGTCCGTGCGGAAAGCGTTCGCGCTGCGCGACGACCAGATCACGGCGATCCACGACGGCGTGGACACGAACGTGTTCCGGCCGATGGAGGTGACGAAGAAGCCGAACATGATCCTGTTCGTGGGGAACAGCGAGGACCGCAACAAGGGCGCGAAGTTCTTGATTGAGGCGGTGAAGATTCTGAAGGACCGCGGCGTCGACTTTCACCTCGTCTTCAAGGACCGCCTCGACGCCGAGATGGCGCCGAAGCTGGCGACGGAGCTGGGCGTGCGCGATCGGATGACGTTCGTGGGACGCCTGCCAGTCGAGGAGCTGGCGCGGCTGTACAACGAGGCGGAGGTGCTGGTCTCGCCCTCAGTCTACGAGGGCTTCGGGCTGCCCGCGGCCGAGGCGAACGCGTGCGGGGTGCCGGTCATCGCCACGACGGCGGGGGCCTTCCCGGAGGTCATCGCACACGGCGAGACGGGGATCCTGGTCCAGCCGGGTCAGGCGGAGCCGCTGGCGGATGCCATCGAATCGCTCCTGCGCGATCCGGAGAAGCGGCGGGCGATGGGAGCGGCGGGCGTACGCAGGATCGGCGAGCAGTTCTCGTGGCGGGTGTGCGCGGAAAAGACGGCCGCTCTGTATGAGGAGGTGCTCTCCCGGCGATGAAGCATGTGATCCGGCTCGACCCTTCGCGACGAGAGCCCATGCCCGACGTAGACGACGATGTTTCGTTCCCGGAGGAACTGGTCGAACGGTTCCTCGCGGAGTTCACCTCTCCCGGCGATCTCGTATTCGACCCGTTCGCTGGCTTCGGCACGACGCTCGTCGTGGCCGAACAGATGGGGCGGCGGGTGTTAGGTATCGAATTGCTGCTGGAGCGCGTCGAGCTGATTAAACACCGTCTTAGGAACCCGGGGACGATCGTGCAGTGGGATGCCCTCAACCTCGCGGATCTACCACTCCCCGCGATCGACTTCGTCATGACTTCGCCGCCGTATATGACCAGGGCCGGTCATCCGCAGAATCCGCTTTCGGCCTACCAGACCCTCGATGGAGACTACCGTCGATATCTGCGCGAGCTGTGCACGGTCTTTGAGACGATCGCTGCCTCCATGAAGGTGGGCGGCCGTGCCGTCATCAACGTGGCGAACATCTGCACAGACGGCATCATCACGCCACTAGCCGCGGACGTCGCGGCCGGGCTCTCCTCCGTGCTGATCCTGGAACAGGAGGTGCTGATCGTGTCGGACACCGCCGACCCGACCATCGTGGAGAACAAGTGTTACGTCTTCCGGAATAGCGGATAGACCCCGCGGGCGCAGGGCCTTGCTGCTTCGTTGGCGGTGGCCCGTTTAGTCGTCGGACGGTGGTTCGATCGGCGTCGTCAGCAGCGCCCGCCCGATCCAGAAAGCAATGTAGAGGACGCCGAGGGTGCCGGCGAGGACGGGCAATGCGAGCGCCATGTAGCTGCGTCGGAGGATGCCTACCGTGAAGAAGAGGCCGGCGAGGGCGCTGGCGGCGCAGATGATCATCCCGGCGGATCGTGAGCGTTCGGCTCCCATGGCGGGTCTCCTTTGGAGTGCGGGTGTCCGAGGGGCTTTATACCAGAGGGGAACCATTCGGGATACGAGGCTCTCCCGGCAGCGGCATGAGGACAGGTCTAAGGACCGCCTTTACAGGATCCCGTACATCAAGGACAGGTCTGAAGACCTGTCGTACGGGGTGCGGTATCGGCTGCGCAGGACAAGCCGCAGTTATCGATGAGACGCCACCGAATCCTTAACGGAGTTCGTCGAGGTCGAGCCAGGAGGCCATGAACTCCATGATGACGAAGACGTTGCCGGCGCGGCGGAGGCGGCCGCACATGCGGAACCCGGCGCGTTCGAAGGCGCGCTGAGCGCGGACGTTCCAGTCGAGCGTCTTGAGGTAGACACGACGGAAGCCGGTGGTGCGGAAGATGTGGCGGACGGCGGTGGCGACGGCGTCACGGCCGTAGCCTCTGCTCCAGCAGTCGCGCTCGCCGATCGTAATGCCGAGCTCGGCCTCGCGCCGGATCGCGTCGATGTTGTAGTACATGACGTTGCCGATATGGCGGCCGTCGTAGTCCTCGATGGCGAGGGAGCGGCGATAGGGGCTGGGGTAGAGCAGGTCGTCGCGAAACAGGGCGACGTAGTCGTTGTAGGTGGCGGCGAAGGGACGGGCGGCATCGAAGGAAGCGAGCTCGCCATCGGTGCGCCAGCGGAAGTCGTCGTGGGCATCGCCCAGGCGCTTGTTGCGCAAGACGATGAACTCGCCGCGCGCGACTTCTCCCTCCACGACGGTGGTCATGAGGCTGCTCCGGCGGCCGCACCATCGCCAGCGTCGATCGCGTCGATCGCGTCGAGCGCGCGGCGGACGATGCGGGCCTCGTTGCGATACGTCATCAGGCGCAGGGCCTCCTGGGCTGGAAACCAATCTACGCGATCATACTCGCCATCGTGTTGTTCCACATCCCCGGTGCCATCCGGCTGCATGAGGTAGTGATGGACGGTCTTCTCGAAGCGGACGCCCTGGGACGGGCGGGCGAATTCGTACTCGATGGTGCCGAGGTCGCCGACGATGGCCACACCCAGGCCGGTCTCCTCGGCGACTTCACGGAGCGCCGTCTGTGCTAGGGACTCGTGGGGTTCGGGCGTGCCCTTGGGGAGGGCCCAGAGCCGCTCGTTGGTGCGGCCGCAGAGGACAATCTCAATGCCGGCATTGCCGCGGCGGAATACCACGCCCCCGGCGGAGACGGCCCTTTCCGTGCGGAGATCGCCGTAGCGGATGGTCACTCGTCATCCTCGCCTTCTTGGCCATGATCGGCATCATCGCGGTCGAGATGGAGCTTGAAGGCCATCGGGTCGTCAAGAAAGTCGGCGGTGGCAAGGGCCTCCGTCACGGCGTCGAGGACTCGGTCGTCGTCATATTCGGCCACAAGAGACTGGAGCACGGATTTAGCAGCCGAGCCGCCGATCTGGCCCAGGGCCGAGATCGCGGCCTCCTGCACCTCGCCATCCTCGTCCGAGGTCAGCTCGGCGAGTTGTGGCACGGCTTCCTCGTCGCCCATCTCGCCGGCGGCGGTGGCGGCCTCGTACCGCATCTCGGCATCTTCTGAGACCATCTCGTCGAAGAGGATCGGGAGCCAATCGGGATCGGCGCTGCGGCCCATGGCGTGGACTGCGCTGATGGCGAGCCGCCGGTCACCGCTGCCGTAGGCGTCGTCGATGAGGTCATGCACCCATTCCTGACCGCGAATGCCCAGGGCCTCGAGCGCGCGGCCACGCACTTCTACGAGCTGCGCCTCGTCGTAGTACACGGAGCGCAGGGCGTCTTCGATCTCGCCGGTGACGGGAACATGCGTCTCGTTGAGCTCTGCGCGTGTGAGGTAGAGGCCGAGGGCGAGGGCGGCCTCCCCACGAACCAATGCTTCCGGGTCCAGGAGCAACGTGATCAGGCGGCGGGCGAGATCGTCGCCGTCGTATTCCCAGAGGGCCTTCATGGACTGCGCCCGCACCTGTACATCGGGATCATCGAGGCCGAGAAAGAACACCCGATCGAATCGGAACTCGACATTGTCCTCCGCGAGCTCGGCAAGGAGATCGATGACTTCGCGACGTCGCTGGATGCTGAGCGACCGGAACGCGTCGGCGAATCGTGCGAGATCATCCGGCGCGATCGCACTGAGCAGGGCGAGCGAGGTCGCGGCAGGCGCGTGTTCGGGATCTTGCAGCGCTGTGATCAGCGTATCGAGCGACAACGACAACACCTCGGCTGCGTTCAGTCTAGATCAGGCGTGGCCAGTTGTCAGCAAATGGGGAGCTACGATCCGTCTTCACGACGTGAAGATGACGCCACGGTCTCGGCGCCGGAGGCGGCGGTCAGGGTTGCGACCGTGGTCTGCGAGGAGCGGCGTGAGAGGCGGGTTCGAACGATGGCGCGCAGAACGCTCCAACCGACGGACGGGCTGAGCTTCTTGCCTTCGTCGACAGAACGGGGGTTGTATGTGACGGGCACTTCGACGATCCGGTGGCCGTCGCGGAGGAGGCGGCAAGTGATCTCGGCATCGAGGTCGAAGCCGTTGCAGCGCAGGTCGAGGGTGCGGGCGACGTCGGTGCGGAGGACCTTGTAGCAGGTGAGGATGTCGGTGAGGCGGGTGAGGAAGAGGACGTTCGCCGCCCAGGTGAGGGCGAAGTTGCCGATGTAGCCGACCAAGGGGGTGGGGCCCTTGCCGCGGCCCCTGAAGCGCGAGCCGAAGACGACGTCTGTCTTGCCCTCGACGATGGGAGCGAGCAGCGAGGGAATCTCCTCGGGGTCGAGCTCGAGATCCGCGTCCTGCACCATCACGATATCGCCGGTGGCGCGTTCGAAGCCGGTGCGGACGGCGCGTCCCTTGCCGCGGGCGGCGTCCTCAAGCACGAGCACCAGGTCATCCGAAGGCGGCAGCGCGAGCAGGGCCTCGCGCGTACCGTCCGTGGAGGCGCCGTCAACGACGATCAGTTCCTTCGGCATCCCGCAGTCGACGGCACGCACGCGCTCGATGAGGGAAACGACCGTGTCGCGCTCGTTGCGGACGGGGATGATGATGGACAGCTTCATGCTGGGTGGGATTCTACCGGAATCCACTCGCGCCGGAGCGGTGTGCCTGAAATGCTTTGACGTTGGTGGATGAGCGACAGTGCATCACCTTGGCGGAGAACGGATCGATCAGACACTTGGTCTCGGCTCGCTGCCGTGAAGCGGTCTGCCGCGTGTAGTTCAAGAACCGTGCCATCTTGCGCCAGCCGGGATGCGGGTTCCTGCCCGCCAACTCCGCGCCAACGTGCCGCAGCACGATCCGCTTCGCGCAGATAGGAAAGGAGATGTCCAGCCAGACGATGATCTCCGCGGCGTCGAGGTGCTGCTTCAGCCACGGCTGATGATAGGCGCCCTCGGTGACCCAGCCCGGAAGCCGCCCAATCTCCTCGAGACGGCGCTCGATCTCAGTTGCTGGCCTCTCGCCGGTAACTCGGTCGTACACCACGTCGTCCAGATCGCACGCACCGATCGCGTAGGTGCCAGCCAACCACCGTGCAAGCGTTGTCTTTCCGCTGCCCGCCAAGCCGATAATGTGCGCCTTCATTTCGCCCCGACTAGGCGTGGCGCTCCGCGAGGAGGCGCGCGGCGTCTTCGAGCTGCTCGATCCGGTCGATGGCCAGCCATTCGCCGTCGAATGGATACGCGCCGACGGGACGGCCGGCCGCGAGCAGTCTGTTAATGAGGTCCGGGATGTCGAAGAACTCGTCCTTCGGGATGAGATCGAGCGCGGACGGCTGGACGGCGTAGATGCCCGCGCTCACAGTGTCGGTGACGGATGGCTTCTCGACGATGCCGGTGACGTTTCCGTCATGCACCTGGATCACGCCGTAGGGATGCTGGAGCACATGGTCGCGCGTGACGACGGTCATCTCGTGGCCGGTAGCGTCGTGGGTAGCGATGAGCGCGCGCATGTCAAGATCCGTGAGGATGTCACCGTTCATTACCAGCAGCGGCACGTCCGCGAGGAGCTTCACGGCGTCGCGGACGAGGGCGAGCGGGCCTGCGGTGCCGAGAGGCCGGGTCTCGCGGACGTACTCGATGTGGACGCCAAGGTGCGCGCCATCGCGAAAGTAGGTCTCGATGAGCTCGGCTCGGTATCCGACGGCGATCACGAGATCGTCGAGTCCCGCAGCTTTCAGGCGATCGATGATCTCTTCGAGGATCGGCTTCTCGCCGATGGGCAGAAGGGGCTTGGGAATGGTGTAGGTGAGCGGGCGAAGGCGCACGCCGCGGCCGCCGGCGAGGATGACCGTCTTCACACGGCCCGTACTCATACGGCGTACTCCTTAGGGCGGTAAAGGTCGATGTGTTCGCGGATCCAGTCGACGGTACGGCGGAGGCCGTCATCGAGCGTCGTATCAGCGCGCCAACCGGCGAGGCGTTCGGCCTTCGAGCTGTCAGAGAGGAGGCGCGAAACCTCGCTCTTCTGGGGGCGGAGGCGCTGTTCGTCGGTCTCGACGCCGAGGTCGTGGCCGGTGATCTCGCCGACCCTTTGCACGACCTCGCGGACCGTCACTTCGCGGCCGGAACCGGCGTTCACGACCTCGCCGACGGCAGCATCGGCGGCACCGATCTCGACGAAGGCGCGGGCGGTGTCCTCTACGAAGGTGAAGTCGCGGAGTGTATCGAGCGTCCCGAGCTTGAGGGCGGCGCCGCTCACGGCCTGCGAGATGATCGTGGGAATGACGGCGCGAGCGGACTGGCGCGGTCCATAGGCGTTGAACGGGCGGACGATGGTCACCGGGAGGCCGAACGACCGCTGGAAGCTGACGCCGAGCGCGTCGCCCGCGATCTTCGTGGCGGAGTAGGGGGATTGAGCCTGGAGCGGATGACCCTCGTCCATGGGGACGCGGATGGCGGACCCGTACACCTCGCTCGTGGAGGTGAGGACCACGCGCCCGAGCGTGCCGAACTCCTTCGCGGCGAGCAAGACGTTCGAGGTGCCACCGATGTTCGTATCAATCACCTCCTGGGGATGCTCGTAGGAGTATGGGATGCCGATGAGCGCGGCGAGGTGGAACATCGCGTCCGCGCCGCGCATGACCTCGCGGACGGCGTCGAAGTCGCGGACATCGCCGAGCGTGATCGCGACGTCTTCGAGGACATCGGCCGGAACGAGATCGAGGCAGCCGCGCTGGCCGCGCGAGGTGTAACGGAGCATGGCGCGGACCTGCGCGCCTTCGCGGACGAGGCGTTCGACCACGTGGCTGCCAATAAAGCCGCCCGCTCCTGTCACGACGACGGTCTTACCTGCGAAACGCACGCCATCCCCGATTCACAAGCCGGACAACCAGCCCGGCGAGAGCGATCAGCGCAAGTATGACGCAAACCAGCACCCACATATAGAGGGTGAGGAAGAGCGCCACTTTGAACTGCGCGTCCGTCGTGAGGGCGATGGCGAAGGCCAGCAGTGGCGAGGCGACAAACAGCCACACCGAAAGACGGAGCCAGTGACTGGCGAGCGGGTTCACGGCGAGGGGGTACCGTTGGTGCGCAGGATCGACATGAGGGAGCGCTCGCCCGCTACGGAGCGCCACTGCGCGGCAGTGAGCCGCCAGAGCGCGGCGAGTCCGGCCGAAGCGAACACGGTGATGGGGATGTACAGGGCGTAGTGATAGCGCGGATCCCCAAGGAAGAGCACACCGAAGATCAACATGTAGAACGGCACGACGCCGAACACGGCCCAGAACCGGGGATCGCCCGGGCGCCACCAGAGGCGGCACGACGCGAGGGCGACGGCGACGAGGCCAAAGAAGGCGAAGCTGGAGAGTCGAATGAGCTTGTCGGCACCCTCGGTTCCCAGCCAGGGCTTGTTGGACTGCACCCACGTCACGCCGGACTCGTCGCTTCGGAAGAGTCGATAGAGGCGCCTGGGGATCAGCCGTAGCTCATCGACGGGATGATCGATCGCCCACTCGCGCGCCAGGCGAGAACCCTCCTTGTTGGACTCGAGCTCGAGCTGCTTGCGCGGGAGATCAGCGAACCGGGCCTCGAGCTGGCCTGTGGCGATGAGGCTGGGGCCGCCGTCGGTCTCGGGGTTGTGGCCCTGGTACATCACGCGGCCGGCGCCGGTAGTGCCGACGATGAGTTCGTCCATGGTGATCGCGTTGCGGACGGTCCAGGGGACCACGACGATGCCCGCGCCCGCGGCCAGCATCACGAGCGGCGGGCCCGCGGCGCGCCGGTACTGCCAGAGGACGAGCAGCGCGAGCACGCCGCCATAGGCGAGGAACTCGCCGCGGACGTAGCCGGCGAAGGCGGTCAGAAAGCCCAGGCCGAGGACCACAGCCAGGAAGCCAGCTTTCGGCAGGCGAGCGCGTACCGCCGGATCCAAGACGAAAAACACGGCGATGGCCAGCGCGGCGGCAAGCAAGAAGCCGAAGTACGTCTCGGAAAGCAGCACCGTCGTGAAAAGGACGTGCGAGGGGAGAAGGGCGAGTGCCAGTCCGGCGAAGACGGCCGCCGTGACGTCGAAGAGGCGGCGGGCGATCAGGAAGGCAAGCGCGACCGTTGCCGCGCCGAGCAAGACGTTGAGGAGCTGTCCGGCGGTGACGGAGTCGCCGGTGAGCGCGTAGACAGCGGCGAGGGTGAGCGGGTAGCCGGGAGGCCAGAGGGCGGTCGGACTGGTGTCGTTCTCGTCCGGGTAGATGCGGCTGCCATCTGCGGCGACCCAGACTGTGGGGTCGAAGACGTAGCCATCGCCGGCGGCGAGGTGGCGGGCGGTGGTGTCGTACCAGACGCTGTCGTCGTAACGGCCGTCGCGCGGATCGGGATGGACATAGGCGAGGGCCAGGAGCCTCACCATCAGGGCGACGGCGAAGACGGCAATGAGCCACCTGCCATCGGACGAGCCGAGATATCGACGAAGTGTCATGCGAGAACCTCCGCGGGCATGGCGGGCACGACGGACCGTCGATCCCAGAGGCTGACGATCACCCACGCGGCGACGACGATGGCGAGCGGCATGGCCGGTAAGTGGAAGCGCGGATCGCCGAAAAACGCTAGCGGGATGGCCAGGCTGTAGAGGAAACCAAGCATGACAATGAGGCGGCGCCAATCGCGGCTCAGAGCGAAGGCGAGTCCGCCAACGATCACCAGCAGACCAGTGGCGTAGTAGATGCTGTTGGCGGCGAAGGCGAGGACTTCGCGCCGGAAGCCGGAGATGAAGTAGTCGTTGCCATAGGACTCGGCAGCCCAGATGCCGTCGTCGTCCTTGTAGAGGAGCCAGTAGGCCTTCTGAGCGACGAGCTTCGGCATGCGCGCGGGGTGGTTCACGACGTCTTTGATGGCGATCTTCGCGCCCTCGCGGTTGCGCTCGAGTTCGACCTCGTGCGGCGAAAGGCCTTCCGTACCTTCGAAGCACTTGCCTTCGAGCGTGAACGCGCCCTGCGCGCCGTAGTAGTTGCCGATGCAGAGGTCGTCGCCGAGATTCGTCGAAGGGCCAACAAGCGTGCCGAAGGCGAGCGAGTTTCGCACTGACCAGGGGACGATGAGGACGGCGATCCCGGCCCAGACGATGAGCGATTGCGCGAGCGCGCGCTTCCACGAACCGGTCTGGAACAGCCACACGACAAAGAGCACGGCAGGAAACATGAGGGTGATGCCACGGGTCATCGTCGCGGCGCTGAGCAGGAGACCGACGGCGAAGAGCGGTGGCCACGGGATGCCGCTGCGTTTCCAGGGATTCCACAAGAGAGCGAGGAGCGCGGCCATCCAGAGCATGGTGAACAGCGCCTCCGAGAGGACGGTGCCGGTGTAGTAGACCTGGCTGGGGAAGATCGCGTGCAACGCGCCGGCCACGACAGCTACGCGACGGTCGAAGAGGCGAAGGGCTAGGAGGAACACCATCACGGACGTGATGGCGCCGAACATGCCGTTGGCCATCTTCACGGAGAAGGTGCTGCGGCCCCAGCCGAAGATGTCGCCGGCCTTCTTTAACGCGCCGACAGTGGCGGGATAGCCGACAGGGTAGTACGCGATCTCGTGGCCGGCGGAGGCGAGATTGGGGTCATTGGGACCGGTGTAGGCGCCGGGAAAGTCAGCAGGAGGGCGGATGTAACCCTTGCCGTCGGCGATGAACTCACTGAACAGCATGTAGAGCGAGGGGTCGTTGAGGCCTTGCGGCGGGCGGTCGTTGTAGGCGATCCAGGCGGCGCGAGGGATGATGGCAGTCACGAAGACCGCGAGGGCGAGGACGATATCGAGGCGGCGAAGCCGTCGCGGCTGAGATGCCGGCGCCGGGGAGGGTGCTGGTGTCGCGGGCGGCATCCTGTCGAGGCGCGCGGCCGCAGGCGTTTCGACGCTCACGGGCTACAGGGTACAGGGTGATTCTCGGGGAGGTAGGAGAAGCTATCGGGTGGCGGTCTGGTCGGGCATACGGACGAGGTGGCCGTCATCGAGCTCGACGACATAGAAGACCGTCTGGTTAGGGAGACTCTTCTTGAGGGCCTCGAAGTGCGTTAACGGGAGCGCCCGAACCTTCACACCGGGTCCGTAGAGGGCGATGCCCACGGAGGTCATCCAGGTGGGCTGCCAGAATGGGTTCGACCAGGTGCCCTCCTCATCGATGACGTATACCGTCGAACCGCGGGGGGCGCTCTCGTAGTTCGCGCGAAGGTCACGGGCGAGTAGCTCCCAGCGGTCCGTTTCCTTGAGGAAAGGCTGAGTCTGCTGGATGGTCTGCCAGGAGTAGAGACCGCCGACGGCGGCAATGGCCAGCGCGCCGAGGGCGTAGGCGCCGGGCTTCCAGAGGCGCGCGGCGTAGTGGAAGACGAAGCCGGCGGCAACGGCCACGAGGACGGCGAAGAACGGCGTCGCCATGTAGCTGTACCGGGTAGCGGTCCAGATCTTGCCGGGCACATAGGGCATGACCGCGATAACCATGGCGACAGCAGCTATGCGCGCGACGTTGGGGCCGCGGATCACGAAGAAGATCGCGAAACCGAGCACGACGGATCCCCACGCCCACTCCATGGCCGACGGGCGGAGGCCGATCTCGCCGACGGGATAGGCGAGGCGCGACATGTACACGAAGGTTTCGAGGGGGATGTGCACGCCGACGCCGTAGAAGCCGCCGTCGACGCCCTGGCAACCACAGCCGCTGAGCCCGGCGACGAGGAGCACGCCCGACAGTACGAACGGCGTCATCTTCAGCCCGAAATCGAGCACATCTCGGCGTTTCGCGAGAGAGTAGAGCGCGTAGTAGACAACGATCGCCGCACCCAGCACGACACCGCCCTCGTTGGCGAGGAAGCCGGCGACGAAGAGGGCGAGCGACAGGACGTACCAGCCAATGCGGCGCTCGCCTCGGCTGACGTATACATGCATCGTCAACAGCGCGGACATGAGGAGGAACTGACTGAAGACGTGGGGGAACGCGGTGATGTAGGTGACGGTGTGGACGGCGGATGCGGAAACGGCGAAGACCATAGCCGCGGTGAGCGCGACGAAGAGGCGCTTTGTAAGCGCGAGTACGAGTGTGTACAGCACGACCACGGTGGCGATGTGGAACGCGAGATTCACGATGCGCCAGGGCATGGCATCGAGGCCGAACAGGCGGTACTCCCCCCAGTAGACGAGCATGGTCAGCGGGCGCCAGTTCGGCGTCATATCGCGCAGGTAGACGACGTCGCGTATGTAGTCGGGAAAGCTGCGCGAACGGATATCGCCGAGGACGAGGAAGTCATCGCCAAAGAAGTAGTAGTGCATCGTGGGGACGTTGATGCCAATGACAAGGCCAATGACGGCCAGGAGGGGGATGTGACGGGCGACGGCGCGGAAGGCGATGCTCAGAGCCCGGGGCTCCGGGCGTTCGAAGAGCGTGATCTGCGTTGCTGCAACGGCCATGCAGTCGCGTCCTCTGCGATAGACGGCGCCAATATATCAGGGTGCCGCTGATGCGCCCACTTGCGGCGATCGTAGCATCGGCAATCTAAGGCGGCAACGCAGGGTGCGGGCCCTTTGTTAAGGCGCCGCCGGCGGGAGCTCCGCCGCTGCTCCCTCAAGGGGACGGTCACTCCTCACAAGATCCCTGACCATCGTGCGGGACGAACGCCATTCGATGAGGCCCAGGCCGAGAGCCAGCGGACGGGCCAACAGGATGCTGAGGGGAATGAAGCCGGCGACGACCCACAGCGTGAGCCAGACGGTCGACGCATGCTCGGCGCGCATGGTGTGCGTGATGGAGCGGAGAGGCTCACTCACGATGAGTGTGGTGTAGGAGATGACGCCGATCCACGCGAGGACGCGGGCCGGGGCCACCAGCTCCACGCGCCCTGCGAGGAGGGGAAGGGATATGAGCGCGAGGCCGGCGATGATGAGTGGCCACTGGATGACCGACAGGTAACCACGGTCGGGCGCGATGAGGCAGCCGGCGACAAAGGCCACCGCCCCGACACTCAGGGCTCCGGCAACAACAGGCAGGCGAGCGGCGTTAGCGACGGCGGCGGGTCTGCGCGCGACCAGGTAGCCGAGGCTCATTCCGGCACCGAACTCTACGAGGCGGAAGGGAAAAGACATCTCGATCCAGGTGCGATGCGCGAAAAGGTCACCGTTAATCGCGACCATGGCGAACAATGCGGCCACGGTGAGAGCGAGCGTGGCGGCGGCGAAGATCGCGGGTCCGACGCGGAGGAGGGCCGCCAGTAAGAGCGGGAAGAGGAGGTAGTACTGCACGACAACGAGGACGAACCAGAGCGAGCCCTCGGGCGCGAACTGCAGGTCGCCATCAAACAGGCGGGGGACGAGAAGGACACCGGCGACGAGCTGGTCGTTGTGCAGGTTGATGTCGCCGTTGCGCAGGTAATCGGAAACGGGAGCGCCGCCATGGCGTTGCCACTGGACGAAGGCGAGGGCGGCGGCAAAGGTCACCGTGATCGCAAAACCTGCCCAGTAGGGAAGGAGCAGCCGGCGCAGCCGGCGCGGCATCGCGCGCCATTGGCCGGACGGTGCCGAGCCGCGGCGCAGAGCCGTGAGTGTGAGGGAGAGGCCGCTGAGCATCATGAAGAGGGGGACACCCAGGTAGCCAACGCGCAGGAGTGCCTCGCAAGCGGCAACCACCGCGCCAAGGACGTCGGGGTCACCGAGCTGGCGGGGGACCTCACGGAAGGCGTCGGACTGGTGGGGGTAGGCGTCGGGGAATCGCAGGTCGGTCCAGAGGTGGTAGGCGATCACCCAGACGATGGCGAAGCCACGGAGGATATCGATCGAGGCGAGACGGCCTTCGGGGTTCATGGCAAGGCTCGCTTAACCGGCGAGCGAGTGGTAGCCGCCACGGTAGAACACGAGCGGACGCGCATCGTTGTTGACCACGCCCTGATCCACGACCTCACCGAGGAAGACGGAGTGGTCGCCGCCTTCGAGGACATCCTTCACGCGGCACTCCAGGAAGGCGAGACATTCGGCGAGCATGGGCGTGCCGGTGTCACCGATCCGGAAGGGCTGGCCGCGCAAGGACCCTGATTCGGGTTCGGAGTGCTTGGCGAAGAGGCGGGAGACGGCTTCCTGGTTATCGGCGAGGATGTTCACGCCAAAGGCGCCGGCCTGCCGGATGGACGCGTGGGAGTAGGCCGTCTTGTCGACGCAGATGAGGAGCATGACAGGATCGAGAGAGAGAGAGACGACCGCGTTCGCCGTCATGCCGTGGAAGCGGTCCCCTTCCGCCGAGGTGATGATGGTCACGCCGGAGGCCAAGTGGCCGATGATGGTGCGGAACTCGTACGGGTCGACGGCCACGCGCTCCTCCGGGCTGGAACGCGGGCACTATATCAGCGGCGGTGATTAGATTCGCGGCGGGTGGATCGAGGCCCGCGGGCGTGTCAAAGTGGCGCCAATCCAGATTCGGAAACAGGCACAGGAGACGGGCGATGGCAGACAGACTTGCTGGAAAGAACGCCCTTATCACGGGCGCGGGACAGGGCATCGGGCGGGCGATCGCGCTGCGGTTTGCGTGGGAGGGGGCGAAGGTCGTCGTCTCGGACATCAACGACGACGCGGCGCACGCCGCCGCAGCGGAGATCGAAACGCCCTCACTGGTGAACCACTGCGACACTTCGAAGGAAGACGACGTGAAGGGAGCGATCGACGAAACGATCGCGAAGTTCGGCAAGCTGGACATCCTTGTGAACAACGCCGGTGTCGCGGGCGGATCGGACTGGGACAAGACGATCGAGATCAACCTGAACGGCGTGTACTACGGCCTGAAGCACGGGGCAGAGGCGATGGCGGCGAGCGGTGGCGGTTCGATCGTGAGCCTGTCGTCGATGCTGGGGCTAATCAGCGTGCCGTTCCCCGGTGTGGAGGCGTACACGGCATCGAAGCACGGGGTGGTGGGGCTGACGAAGCACTACGCCACGAACTACGGGCGGCGTGGGGTGCGGGTGAACTGCATCAACCCGGGCTGGATCCAGACCGCGATGACAAAGCCGCTGGTCGACTTCAACCTTACGGACTACATGAACGACAACTCGGCACTGGGACGGATGGGAACTCCGGAGGAGGTGGCGGCGGTGGCGCTGTTCCTGGCGAGCGACGAAGCGTCGTTCGTGACGGGGGCGTCGTACGTGGTGGACGGCGGGTGGACGGCGCGGTAGTGATGAACGTCGAGGTCGAGCGGGCAACAGATGCACAACGGGCGACGCTCGCCAACCTCCTCGAGCTGTACTCGTATGACTTCACCCAGTACGTGGACCACGACGTCGGCGAAGACGGCCGGTACGGCTACAGCTACCTCCCCGACTACTTCGAAGATACGCGCCGGCATCCTTTCCTCGTCCGCATCGACGACCACTACGCCGGCTTTGCCCTCGTGCGTCAGGTCGACCGCGACGGCCACATCATCGCCGACATGGCGGAGTTCTTCATCATGCGGCGCTACCGCCGCCACGGCGCGGGCGAGGTCGTCGCGAAACGGGTGTTCGGGCTGTTCCCGGGCCCCTGGGAGCTGCGGATGATGCGGGCCAATGAGCCCGCGCAGGCATTCTGGCGCCGGGTCGTCGCGGACTACACAGGGGACGTGTCCGAGGAGCGCTGGTCCGACGACGAGATGTGGCTGATGCTGTCTTTCAGCGCCGTCGCGCCCCCAACGACCAACACCTGACGACCACCCTACCCCGTGTTCACACCGATAAGCCTGCCGATGGTGAAGGTAATCGCCGCCGCCCCCGCGCCGATGAGCAGCTGACGCATTCCGGCGTAGATGAAGTTGCGGCCGGTGAAGAGCGACACGGCGGCGCCGACGGCGAACATACCGAGGCCGCCGAGGATGACCGATGCGGCGAAGTAGGCGATGCTCGAGCCGAAGAACCACGGAATGACGGGCAGGATGGCGCCCGCCGCGAAGGCGAAGAACGAGCTGAGGGCGGCGCCCCACGGCGAGCCGAGACCCTCGGGGTTGAGGCCGAGTTCTTCGCGGGCGAGGGTCTCCAGCGCGACACTGCTGTCAGCCAGGATGCGGGCCGAGAGCGCCTCCGCTTCTGCCACCGGCAGGCCCTTCGCGCGGTAGATGAGCGCGAGCTCGCGGCGCTCTTCCTCGGGATCCTCCTCCAACTCCTCCTTCTCGAGGGCGATCTGGCGCTCGAAGAGTTCACGCTGGGAGGTGACGGAGACGTATTCGCCGGCGCCCATGGAGAAGGCGCCGGCGAGGAGGCCGGCGACACCCGCCAGCACGATGAAGCTCCCGTCGGGGTTGGCCCCGGCAACGCCGATGACGAGGCTGAGGTTGGAGAGCAGGCCGTCGCTGATGCCAAAGATGGCGGCCCGCAGAGAGCCACCGGTATCGACGCGATGCCAGCGCTCGCCGCGAGCGATCCCGGCGACGTCGGTCTCGCCGCCGGGCGAGTAGAGCGTCGACAGAGTGCGCGCGTGGGAGCGCTCGGCACGGGCCATGGCGGGGCCGGCCTCCTCCTGGGCCATGTAGTTGTCGAATCCGGTCGATTCCATCGCGCTGACCATGGGGAGCACAGTGCGGGGGCCGAAGCGATCAGCGAGGAAGCCGATGACCCGGACGCGGAGTGACGGGCGAACATCCCCCGGCTCGACGCCAAGCTCGCGGAGCTTGTCGGCCCAACGCTTCATGTGGCCCTTCTCGGTCTCCGCGAGGTCGAGAAAGATCTGCTTGCGGGCGGGGTCGTTCTCGGCGCGGGCGAGGAGCCTGTACAGCTCGACGCCGTCGATCTCGCCCTGGTGGTTGTCGCGAAAGCGCTTGATATCGGTCGGGGTAGCCTTCGGCTTATCGGCGGTGGCCATGCATGATCATAAAGGCTGTGAGAGGGGCCGCCAATGGGCCTACCGGCATGGACTGATACACTCGGGCAGACTTCAACCAAACAGGAGCAGCCGGTATGGGCATGCTGGACACGATCCTCAACATCAATCCCGAGCGCATCGCGGTTGCGGAGTTCTTTGGGGCGATCGGGTCGCCGGAGAAGACGACGTCGTTCGTGCGGATGCTAAAGGCGGTCGAAGAGAACAAGCGGATCCGGGCGCTCGTCATCGACATCGACTCGCCGGGCGGGGGCGCCGGGGCCTCGGAACAGATCCACGCGTCGATCAAGAAGGTGGCGAAGCAGAAGCCGGTGGTCGCGTTCGTGCGCGGCACGGCGGCTTCGGGCGGCTACATGGCGGCGTGCGCGTGCACGAAGATCATCTCCTTGCCGATGGGGATCGTGGGGTCGATCGGGGTGATCTCGATGCGGCCGATGCTGTACGAGATGCTGGAGAAGCTGGGCGTGCGGATGGAGGTCACGAAATCGGGCCGGCTGAAGGACATGTTCAGCAACTTCCGGGAGCCGACGGCCGAGGAGCGGGAGAAGGAGCAGGCGCTGCTGGACTCGGTATACGGCCGGTTCGTGAACATGGTGGCGGACGCGCGCGGTATGGAGCCGGAGCGTGTGCGGGAGTTTGCGACTGGCGAGATCTTCACAGCGGAGCAGGCGAAAGAGCAGGGGCTGATCGACGACCTGGGCGACATGGACGCGGCGATCGACCTGGCGCAGTCGCTGGCGAAGATGGCGGAGAGAAAGGTCACGTACATCCGGCCGCACCGGAGCCTGCGAGAGCGGCTGCTGGCCGGGACGTCGACGGGGGTGGTGGACTCGCTGGCCTGGGCCGTGGAGGGACGGCTGGGGGGACCGCGAATCGAGCTACGTTAGGGAACGCCAATAATTGCTAAGGAAGGCCTACAATACACCGGTGCGGAACGTCAATTTCGAATCTATTGTTGGGCCAGGGGCTTGCATAAGGGGTGTCTGTTCGGGTAGCATTCGCCGTTTGACTTCCTGAAGGTCTATTTGTATACTCGCACAGGCTAGACAGAACCCCCTTGCCTTTGGAATCCCATGCTCATCGTCCCTTCACGGGACAATTTCTATCTGCGGCAGGTGGCCATCATTAATCGCACTGTAGGAGCGCGCCAGGAATGACTGTCTCTACGGACATCGTCAGCAGTCGATCGTTGGTTCCGGTCAGCAAGAAGTCGTACGCGCGGATCGCCCACGTGCTCGACATCCCGCACCTGATCCGAATGCAGCTGGACTCCTACGGGTGGTTCCAGCGGGAGGGGCTGCGAGAGCTGTTCGACGAGATCTCGCCGATCTCCGACTTCACGGGCACCCGAATGGAGCTGCGGTTCGGGGATTACTCGTTCGGCGAATCGAAGTACTCCGAGCTGGAGTGCCGCGAGCGGGACATGACGTTCAGCGCGCCGTTGCGCGTGAACGTGCAGCTCATCGTGCGCGAAACGGGCGAGGTGAAGGAGCAGGAGCTGTTCATGGGCGACTTCCCGCTCATGACGCCGAACGGCACGTTCGTCATCAACGGTGCCGAGCGCGTGGTGGTATCGCAGCTGGTGCGGTCGCCGGGCGTGTACTTCACGTTGGAGGTCGACCCGACGACGGGGCGGGAGCTGTGCTACGGCAAGCTGATTCCGAACCGGGGCGCGTGGCTGGAGTTCGAGACGAGCAACAAGGATGTGCTTTCGGTGAAGGTGGACCGGAAGCGGAAAATCCCGGTGACGACGCTGCTGCGGGCTATCGACGAGGAAGAGGGTGTGCCGGAAGCGCAGCTGGGCACGAACGAGCGCATGCTGGCGAAGTTCGCGGCCGCAGACAACCACGACGACCATCACTACATCGCGACGACGCTGGAGAAGGAACCCTGCACCAACAAGACGGAAGCACTGCTGGAGTTCTACCGGAAGCTGCGTCCGGGGGATCCGCCGACGCTGGAGAACGCGCGCGGCCTGTTGAACTCGCTGTTCTTCAACCCGCGGCGCTACGACCTGGGACGGGTGGGCCGGTACAAGTTGAGCCGGCGGTTGGAGCTGGAAACGGATCAGAAGATCCGGATCCTGGAGCCGCGCGACCTTGAGACGATCATCCTGACGCAGATCAAACTGAACAACGGCGCGGGTCACCCGGACGACATCGACCACCTGGGCAACCGCCGGGTGCGCGCGGTGGGCGAGCTGATCCAGAACCAGTTCCGGGTGGGGCTGCTACGCATGGAGCGCGTGGTCCGCGAGCGGATGACCATTATCGACCCGGACCAGGCGACGCCGAGCGCGCTCATCAACATCCGGCCGGTGGTCGCGTCGATGAAGGAGTTCTTCGGGGGCTCGCAGCTCTCGCAGTTCATGGACCAGACCAACCCGCTGGCGGAGCTGACGCACAAGCGTCGTCTTTCGGCGCTGGGACCCGGTGGTCTTTCTCGCGACCGTGCTGGATTCGACGTGCGCGACGTGCACCACAGCCACTACGGGCGCATCTGCCCGATCGAGACGCCGGAGGGGCCGAACATCGGCCTTATCGGCTCACTGGCGACGTACGGCGTGATCAACAACTACGGCTTTATCGAGACGCCGTACCGGCGGGTGGTGAAGGAGCTAAAGGCGAACGACCCGCTTTGGATGGGGCGGTTCCTGGGGGAGGAAGTCGCGGGCGTTGGCGCCGCGGGCATGCAGATTGACGAGTCGCTGGCAAGGAAGCTGGGGGCCAAGGGCGACAGGATGGTGAGGTGCCGACCGTTCGTGAGCTCACTCATCGAGTATCTCTCGGCCGACACGGAAGACAACTACGTGATCGCGCAGGCGAACGCGCTGCTGAGCTCGGACAATCACTTCCTGGAAGAGCGCATCGAGGCGCGCGAGGGCGAGCGGTTCATGATGGAGCCACCGGACAAGGTGGACTGGATGGACGTTTCGCCGAAGCAGATCCTGAGCGTGGCGACGTCGCTGATTCCGTTCCTGGAGCACAATGACGCGCCGCGCGCGCTCATGGGCAGCAACATGCAACGGCAGGCAGTGCCGCTGGTGCGGCCGGAGACGCCCATTGTGATGACGGGCGTGGAGGCGCAGGCGGCGCAGGACTCCGGGCAGGTGATTCTGGCGGAGCGAGACGGATCGGTCGTGTCTGCTGACGCGCGAGAGATCCTGGTGCAGTACGACGGCGACGGCGAGCCGACGCGTCACCCACTGCTGAAGTTCGTGCGATCGAACCAGGGAACGTGCATTAACCAGCGACCGACGGTCAAGAAAACGGACCGGGTCCGCCGAGGCGATCCGCTGGCCGACAGCAGCTCGACGAACAAGGGCGAGCTGGCGTTGGGACAGAGCGTGCTGTGCGCGTTCATGTCGTGGCAGGGCTACAACTTCGAGGACGCGATCATCCTTTCGGAGCGGCTCGTGCGGGACGATAAGTTCACGTCGATCCACATCGAGAAACACGAGGTGGAGTCGCGCGACACGAAGCTGGGGCCGGAGGAGATCACGCGGGACATCCCGAACGTGGGTGAGGAGTCCCTGCGTGACCTGGACGAGAACGGGATCATCCGCATCGGCGCGGAGGTGAACAGCGGCGACATCCTGGTCGGCAAGATCACGCCGAAGGGCGAGACGGAGCTGACGGCGGAAGAGAAGCTGCTTCGGGCGATCTTCGGCGAGAAGGCGCGCGAGGTGAAGGACACGTCGCTGCGGGTGCCGCACGGTGAGCGTGGCAAGGTCATCGACGTGAAGGTGTTCAAGCGAGAGACCCACGACGAGTTGCCGGCCGGCGTAAACGAGCTGGTGCGCGTCTCGATCGCGCAGAGGCGGAAGGTGTCCGAGGGCGACAAGATGGCCGGGCGCCATGGCAACAAGGGCGTGGTAGCGAGGATCCTGCCCGTCGAGGACATGCCGTACCTGGCCGACGGGACGCCCGTCGACATCATCCTGAACCCGATCGGCGTGCCGAGCCGCATGAACGTGGGACAGGTGCTGGAGACACACCTGGGCTGGGCGGCGAACGCGCTGGGATTCCGCGCCGTGACGCCGGTGTTCGACGGCGCGAGCGACAAGATGATCGAGGACGAGCTGGGGCGCGCGTGGCTCGGTCAGCAGGCGGAGGCGTTGAGCCGCATTTCGCCGGCGAACGGCGACGGGGCAGACTCGCTGGCGTACGAGCGGCTGAACATCCCCCTGCTAGAGCAGTGGCTGAACCAACAGGGGTACGACGCGCGTGAGATCCTGGACGACCAGCAGATCGGGGCGGCGAAGCGCGCGTGCCTGGAGCTGTGGCTGGAGAACGAGGTGGGGCTGAAGCGAGTGCGCGGGATCGCGGACGAAAAGCTCGAAGACAAAGTGAACGAAGCCATCGCCGCGGGGTTCGCGCCGCCGACGTGGGGTAAGCAGGTCGTACTCGATGGCCGGACAGGCGACCCGTTCGACCAGCCCGTGACGGTGGGCTACATCTACATGTTGAAACTGGTGCACCTGGTTGAGGACAAGATCCACGCGCGGAGCACGGGCCCGTACTCGTTGATCACGCAGCAGCCGCTGGGCGGTAAGGCGCAGTTCGGTGGTCAGCGGTTCGGCGAGATGGAGGTGTGGGCGCTGGAGGCGTACGGCGCGGCCCACGTCCTGCAGGAGCTTCTGACGGTGAAGTCGGACGACATCGTGGGGCGGGTGAAGGCGTACGAGTCCATCGTTAAAGGCGAGGACGTGCTGGAGCCGGGCGTGCCGGAGTCCTTCAAGGTGCTAGTGAAGGAGCTGCAGAGCCTGGGCCTGTCGGTCGAGGTGCTGAACGAGGAAGAAGAGTCCGTCGAGTTCGTTGAAGAAGGCGACGCGATGCCGGAGCTTGAGGGGATCAACCTCTCCGGGTTCGAGAAGGGCGAGGACAGAGTCAGTGCTTGAGGTAAACGACTTCAACCAGGTCCGTATATCCCTGGCTTCGCCGGAGCAGATCCGGTCGTGGTCGTACGGGGAGGTGACCAAGCCCGAGACGATCAACTACCGCACGCTGAAGCCGGAGAAGGACGGGCTCTTCTGCGAGAGGATCTTCGGGCCAACGAAGGACTTCGAGTGCTACTGCGGCAAGTACAAGCGCGTGCGGTACAAGGGCATCGTGTGCGACAAGTGCGGCGTGGAAGTTGCCCGCAGCAAGGTGCGCCGTGAACGCATGGGGCACATCGAGCTGGCGTCGCCCGTGAGCCACATCTGGTTTGTGAAGGGTACGCCCAGCCGGATCGGGCTGCTGCTGGACGTATCGCCGCGCTCGTTGGAGCGGGTGCTGTACTTCGCGCAATTCATCGTGACGACGGTGGACGAGCACGCGAAGAAGCGCGCGATGGACCACTTGCAGGAAGAGATGGACAAAGCCGCCGCGCAGGCGGAGAAGCAGTACTCCGAGCGGGTGCAGGAGCTTCGCGACCAGCTGACCGAAGCGGAGAGTGAAGCAGCCGCCGAGAAGGAAAAGCGCCTGGCGACGCTAGAGCAGGAGCGACAGGAACGCGCCGATGCGGTGATGCAGCAGGCTATCGAGTACCAGGGGGAGCTGGGTGAGCTGATCGGCAAGTCCGCCCGGAAGGGCTACCGGCTGGCGGACGAACTGGTGATCGAGCGCGGGGCCGTCATCGAGAAGAGCGTCGTGAGCGGCCTGAAGAAGGTGGCGCAAAGCCGCGTGCACGCAATGGACGCGGAGTTCAAGAAGAAGCGCGAAGACGCCGTGCTGATGGCGGACGCCGCGATCGAGCAGAAGCGAACGAAGATCACGGAGGAACTCCGACCCCTGGAGGAACGGGCGGGCGGCGCTCGCCAGGAGGTGTACGCCCAGTACCAGGAGCGCATCCAGGAGTTGGAAGAGCTTGTTGATCCGGCTGAGAACGACAAGATGATCCTGCTGCAGGAATCGAAGTTCAAAGAGATGCAGGACCGGTACGGCGCCGTCTTCGAGGCGGGGATGGGCGCGGAGGCGGTGCTGAAGATCCTGGAGCGGGTGAACCTGGACAAGCTTCGTGAGAAGCTACAGGTCGAGGTGCATTCGACCTCGGGCCAGCGGCGCAAGAAGGCGACCAAGCGGCTGAAGGTCATCGAGTCGCTGCGGAAGTCGGGCAACCGTCCGGACTGGATGGTGTTCACGGTGCTGCCGGTGATGCCGCCGGAACTGCGCCCGATGGTGCAGCTGGACGGCGGGCGGTTCGCGACGAGCGACCTGAACGACCTGTACCGCCGGGTGATCAACCGCAACAACCGCCTGAAGAGGCTGCTGGAGCTGGGTGCGCCGGAAATCATCATCCGGAACGAGAAGCGCATGCTGCAGGAGGCCGTCGACTCGCTCATCGACAATGGGCGGCGAGGACGAGCGGTTGCGGGATCGGGGAACCACAAGCTGAAGAGTCTGAGCGACATGCTAAAGGGGAAGCAGGGGCGGTTCCGCCAGAACCTGCTGGGCAAGCGCGTCGACTACTCCGGGCGCTCCGTCATCGTGGTGGGCCCGGAGCTGAAGCTGCATCAGTGCGGATTGCCGAAGCGCATGGCGCTGGAGCTGTTCAAGCCGTTCGTGATGCACGCGCTCGTGTCGCGCGGGCTGGCGCATAACATCAAGAGCGCCAAGCGCATCGTGGAGCGGGCGCGCCCGGAAGTGTGGGATGTACTGGACGAGGTCATCAAGACGCGTCCAGTGCTGCTGAACCGCGCGCCGACGCTGCACCGGCTGGGCATCCAGGCCTTCGAGCCCGTATTGATCGAGGGCAGCGCGATCCAGATTCACCCGCTGGTGTGCACGGCGTTCAACGCGGACTTCGATGGCGACCAGATGGCGGTGCACGTGCCGCTGTCTCGCGAAGCGGTGGCGGAAGCGCGGCAGATCATGCTCTCGACAAAGAACCTGCTTTCACCGGGTTCGGGAGAGCCGATCATCGCACCGACGCTGGACATGGTGCTGGGCTGCTACTACCTGACACTGAAGCAGCCGGTGCCGGGCGGACGCAAGATCGAGCAGGTGTACGGCAGCGCGCAGGAAGCGCGCTATGCGCACGATCTGGGCATCATCAAGCTGCAGCAGTCGATCAAGGTACGCCTGCCATACGGCAAGCCTCGGCTCCTGGCAAAGGATGCACCACTGGCAGAACTGCCGGAGGGCGTGGCCGAGAGCGCGACATACGTGGAAGATCAGCCGGAAGTTTCCGCTGGCGGGTTCCCGATCACGGTGGAACATCATGGCGAACAGGTCAACGGAGAACGCGAGCGGACCGAAGTTGTCGAGACGACGGTGGGGCGGTTGATCTTCAACGAGATCCTGCCAGCCGGCGTGGGCAATACCGTGACGGGCGGTATCGACTTCATCAACCAGACGATGGATCGCAAGATGCTGAAGGATGTCGTCGCACGGTGCTACGAGGTGCTGGGCAACGAGGACACGGCCGAGGTCGTCGACAACATCAAGCGGATCGGGTTCGAATACGCGACGCAGTCGGGCATCACGATCGCAGTGAACGACCTGCGCGTGCCGGCGGAAAAGGCGCAGCTCATCGCGGACGCCGAGCACCAGATCAAAGAGATCGACGATGAGTACGAGATGGGACTGATCACCGAGCAGGAGCGGTATGACGCAACTGTGGAGGTGTGGAGCCGGACGACGGAAGCCGTGAAGGCGACAATCCAGCAGCAGCTGGACCGGTACGGGTCGGTCTACACGATGGCGACGTCGGGAGCGAAGGGTAACATCAGCCAGATCACGCAGATGGCGGGGATGCGCGGCCTTATGACCGACCCTTCCGGGCGAATCATCGACCTGCCCATCCGATCGAGCTTCCGCGAGGGACTGACCGTGCTGGAGTACTTCATCTCCACGCACGGCGCGCGCAAGGGACTCGCGGACACGGCGCTCCGCACGGCGGATTCGGGCTACCTGACGCGACGGCTCATCGACGTGGCGCAGGATGTGATCATCCTGGAAGACGACTGCGGCACGCGCATGGGTGTCTGGCTGGACCAGCCGGAGGCCGGCGTGCTGGAGTCGTTCAGCGAGCGAATCGTCGGGCGCCACTCGGCGATGGACCTGGAAGACGCGGAGACAGGGGAGATCCTGGCGGCGTTCAACCAGGAGATCGACGATCGCATCGCGGCCCGTATCGAAGAGCTGAAGCTGGAGCGCGTGTACGTGCGCTCGGCGCTGACGTGCCAGGCGAAGCGCGGCCTGTGCCGATACTGCTACGGGCGGAGTCCCGCGCGAGGCTCGATCGTGCAGCCGGGCGAGGCGGTGGGCATCGTCGCGGCACAGTCGATCGGTGAGCCGGGCACGCAGTTGACGATGCGGACGTTCCACACAGGCGGCGTGGCGAGCGGCGTGGACATCACGAGCGGTCTGCCGCGTGTCGAGGAGCTGTTCGAGGCGCGCGTCCCGAAGGGGCAGGCGCTGATTTCCGAAATCGACGGCGCGGTGGAAGTTGTGCGGGAGAACGACGCGCGCCGGATCCGTGTGAAGAGCGTGGAACTGTACAGCGACGAGTACGACATTCCCGACGGCGCGAAGCTTCAAGTGAAGAAGGACGAGGTCATCGAGCAGGGTACGGTGCTTGCTCGCACGCAGGCCGCACTGACGGCGGCGAAGGCGGCGACGGCCGAAGCCAGCGAGGAGAAGCCGAAGAAGTCGCGATCGAAGAAGAAGGTGGAGGAAGCGCCCGCGACGTACGAAGGCGACGTGGTCGCGCGCATCGGCGGACGGGTATCCATCAGCGGCAGCCGGCTGATGATCGTCTACGAAGAGAAGGAAGAGCGCGAATACCAGGTGCCGGCAGCGGCGCGGCTGCGGGTGGAGAACGGCGAGGCCGTGCACGCGGGGCAGCAACTGACCGAAGGGTCGCTGAACCCGCAGGACATTCTGCGAATCATGGGGCCAGAGGCGGTGCAGTTGTACCTGGTGGAGGAAGTTCAGAAGGTCTACCGGTCGCAGGGTGTGACGATCAACGACAAGCACATCGAGGTGATTGTGCGGCAGATGCTGCGGAAGGTTCGCGTGGACCAGCCAGGCGACTGCAACCTGTTGCCCAACGACATCGTCGACCGCTTCGAGTACGACGAGATCAACGCGCGAGTGCTCTCCGAGGGCGGCGAGCCGGCGACGGCGGTGCCGGTGCTGCTGGGGGTCACGAAGGCATCGCTGAGCACGAGCAGCTTCCTTGCGGCGGCATCGTTCCAGGAGACGACGCGCGTACTGACGGAAGCGGCGATCAGCGGGCAGACCGACAGGCTGCTGGGCCTGAAGGAGAACGTGATCATCGGCAAGCTCATTCCGGCGCGGGCGCGTATCGACCTGCCGCCGCCACCGGTGAAGGAGATCCCGCTGCCTGAGGTGCTGGAGCTAGAGGACGCGGACGAGCTGTTCGCCGACGAAGATGAGATCGCCGGCCTGTTGGGTGCGCTTCCGCTAGGGGACGACGAGGTCGACGACATCGCCATCGCCGACGATGCGGACGACCTCGAGGATGCAGAACCTTCGCCAGCCGAGCTGCTGGAGACGGAGGACTTGTTGGACCTGGAGGACGCCGAGGCTCCGAAGGTTCCGAGTGCGTTCGTCGCAGAACCTGACGAAGACTAGCCAGTGACGTAGCTGCAGTTACGAAGAAGGGGGTGGGTCTGGTGAGACCCGCCCCCTTCTTGATATTCCAACTTGGGGTGAGTTCGTACTCAGGCCACGGCGGCGTGACCGTCCTCCGGGATGTCCTCGAGATGATGTATGAGCGCGTCGAGAGATTCGCCGTGCTCCGGCAAGGCGGCGATCCGGACCGAGATGACCGGCGCCGGGGCTTCGGGGAAGCGCTGGGCCACCATGCGGACGACGGTTTCGCGGAGGCGGTGGGCCGACACCTTGGTCCCCTGAGCGCCCGTGTCCGTGTGGAGGATAGCGTAGGCTCCCTTGAATGCACCGAGCACGTCGGTATCGCGGACGCTCGACAGAAGCTGACCACCGATGCGCCGCATGAGGTGGCCGGTGTAGAAGTCGCCGAACTTCGCGCGGACATCGGAGACGTTCTCCAGGCGAAGGAGGGCAATCCCAAGATCCCGGCCATAGCGCCGGGCGCGAGTCACTTCGCGGCGGAGCTGAGCCACAAGGAAGTCTTCATCGGGGACCCAGAGGCGAGGGTCGACCGAGTGCAGCCGACGGGCGTCCTCGCGTTCGCGGAGCTGGTAGACGGCGACGGCAGCGTGTGCGGCGATCGTTGAGACGATCTGATCGGTCATGGCATCCGGCTGTGCAATCAGGAAGAGCCCAACGCCGATGTGTTCGCGGTTGAAGGTGATGGGGACGACCGTGGCGGTCTCGGACCGGGACGCTCCGGCTTCACCAAACAGATTCACCAGGTCGTAGGCCTGGGGTTGGGTGCTACTTTCGCAGGCGCGGAGGACCGCTGTAGCGGATTCGTTCGAGGCGAGGCGGCCGACCTTGAGCTCGTCCCAGAGAGCCTGCGCCGCGGCAGGACGGGCGGATGTGGCGGCTACGGCGCGGTAGGCGCCGCCCTCGTCCGGAATCACGAGTGCGGTGAGGGCAGCGCCGAGGGCGTGCTCCCCGAGGAACTCGAAGCGGCCGGCCAACCATGGAAGGTCGGGCGATGCGTGCAGCGAGGTCAGGTTCTCGACAAGGTACATGAGGCGCCCATCGGGTTGGCCGGGCGCGGATTCCTGCACGTCCATGCGGACCTCCTTCGCTGGAAGTATCGGCAGGGCGGGCGAACGCCCGGTGCGGGTTGTCCCTTACACGCGCATTGCGGTGGGGGGGTTCAGGAGGTCACGGGGGCGGCGTGCAGCTTCGGCTGCAGGCGGAAGCGCTCGGTTATGTAGTGGTCAGCGCGGATCGCGGCGGTTGCGCCATCGCCGGCGGCGCTCACGACCTGACGGGCGGAGTTCGCGCGGACATCACCAGCGGCGTACAGGCCCCCGATCTCGGTCTCCATCCACTCGTTGACGATGATGTGGCCGCCGGCGTCCATGCGGAGCTTTTCCCGAAGGTAGGCAGTATTCGGCGTCATGCCGATGAATACGAAGACGCCGGTGACCTCGAGCGCGGACTGCTCGCCTGTGACGACGTTACGGGTTTGGACGCCTGTGACGGCGTCTTCGCCGAGGACTTCCTCGACGACGGTGTTCCAGACGAACTCAAACTTCGGCTCCGCGAACGCGCGCTCCTGGAGGATGGCGCTGGCGCGGAGCTGGTCGCGCCGGTGGATGAGGTAGATCTTCTTTGCATAGCGGGCGACGAAGAGTCCTTCGTCCATCGCAGCGTCGCCGCCGCCCACGACGGCCACCGTCTGGTCCTTGAAGAAGGCGGCGTCGCAGGTTGCGCAGTAGGACACGCCGCGGCCGGTGAGGCGATCTTCGCCGGGAATGCCGAGGCGGTTGTAGTCGGCGCCGCCCGTGAGAATCACCGCGCACGCCGTATGGTCGCCCTCGCTGGTCCGGACAAGGTGGCGGCCATCGGGCTGCTGATCGATGGCGGTGACATCGGCATAGGCGGTCTCCATGCCGTATTTCGAGGCCTGCCGGTGCATCGCTTCGGCGAGATCAAAGCCGTTGATGCTCTCGATGCCGGGGTAGTTCTCCACTTCGTTGGTGAGGGAGATCTGGCCGCCGGTGACCTTGCGCTCGATGAGGAGGGTGGAGCGGCGAGCGCGCGCCGCGTAGAGACCGGCGGCGAGGCCGGCGGGGCCGGCGCCCACGATAACGATGTCGAACTCTCGCGTGGCAGTGTTCATGTGCGTGCTTCCAGAACCAATAAGGGGGCCTTGGGCCGGCCCCCTCACGTCAGTCTCAATCCTTGCGGCCGGTGCCGTCTACAGGACGGCGTCAAGGCGCTGCTTGAGGTCGCTCTTGGGGCGGAAGCCGACGATCTGGCCGGCGACTTCGCCTCCCTTGAAGACGAGCAGGCTTGGGATACTGCGGATGCCGTATGCCGAAGCCGTCCTGACGTTGTCGTCGGTGTTGAGCTTCACGAACTTGACCTTGCCGTCGTACTCGGTCGACAGCTCCTCCACGATGGGGGCGACCATGCGGCAGGGGCCGCACCACGGCGCCCAGAAATCGACCAAGACGGGCTTGTCGGACTTGAGGACTTCGGCGTCAAAGCTGGCGTCGGTTACTTCAGTTGGCTTGGCCACGGATCTCTCCTTCTCTGGACCTTGTTGACAGTCGTACCCCGGAAGGATACGATACCCCCACGGGGTATGTCAATAGTACCGCGATACAAAATACACCGCAAGTCCGGATACGAGCCGGGCGAGGAGGCGGGGGCGACGGTGACGACAACACTGCAGGAAGACATCACGAAGCGGCTGCGGCGGATCGAGGGGCAGGTGCGGGGCATCCAAAGGATGCTGGAGGAGGAGCGGGAGTGCGAGGAGATGCTGACGCAGGCGATGGCGATCCGGAGCGCGCTGGACCAGGTGGGGGCGCGGCTGATGGAGTACCACGTGGACAAGTGCCTGCTGGAGGGGTTTGACTGCCGGGCGGACCAGATGGAGCGGCTGCGGGAGAGCCTGAAGCTGTGGACGCGGTTCGGGCAGCCGGCGCCGGCGATGGCGATCCCCTATGAAGGTGACAACTGACGGTCGCCGGGTCGTCGGTTGTTGTTCGCCGGGATCCATTGTCGTGACTGTCGTCATTGCGCCGTCCACCAGTCGTAGCTCAGCGTCCGCCCACCGGGCAGTTCATCCACGATAATCTGACTTGGGTTGGCGACCATGTGCTGGTCGCTGCCGTCGCGACGCATCATCCACAGTCCAGTGCGTGCGAAGCCCTGGTTCTCGGTGTACTCGGGTCCGTTTCGTATGAACAAGATCCATTCGCCATCCCGTGACCACGCGGGTGAGGTGTCCTGCCACTCTGGCGATGATGTGAGCTGTGTCCGCACCTCGCCGTCCGTGATCCAGATCCCCTGTTCCGGCACCTCTGGCGGGCACAATTGACAGACGCCGGTACGAATTGACGGCGAGCTCACAAACACTACCTGCTCTCCGTCGGGCGACCACTGTGGTTCCCTGTCCTCCACGTCAGCGGGTGAGGTCACGTCGGCGTCGTCGCTGCCGGGGGTGCGCACGGTCATGGGCCGCGGATATGCATCGTAGTAGCGGCCGCCCTCCTGGACCAGGATGTAGCGGGAGTCATCCGGGCTCCAGTCGATCGAGCCGACCGTGTCGCTGACGTAGTGGAGGCCCGTCCCGTCCGGGCGGATCTCGAAGACATAGCGCTCGTCCAGGCAAAGGCTGGCGCTTATGCCGCAGGTCCGGAACATCAGCCACTGGCCGGTGTTGGACCACTGCAGATCGACCGGATAGATCATCCCCTGGATGAGATGAACATCATCCGGCACGGCGTCGAGCATGTCGGCGATGCCGACGAGCTTGTGCTCGTCGGTTCCATCGATGGCGCTGACCCAGATGGTTGAGCAGTGATAGTCGGTTGGAGCGCCCGCCGGGATCGACCCCGGAGGACAGTCCTCATAGTTCGCGTACGCAGTGAGCGAGCCATCAGGCGACGGCCAGAACTTGGACCCGTACGCGGTGACGACGTCCTTCACCGTTCCGGTGGATGGATCCGCGACTGACCCGACACCCCCTTGCGGCTCGCCCGGCCTTTCCAGGAACAGCCGGCCATCAGGCAACCACGAGTATGCCGAACCCTCGAACTCCGCGCGCACGCCCGCCTGATCGGACGCGACCACGAGCACGCGGCCGTCGCTGATGAAAGCCAGCTCGGCCCCGTCGGCCGACCACTCGACGGAGAGAGCTTCGCCCTCGCCATCCCAGACCAGAACCGGCTGATCGCAACCGGAGATCAGGGCCCAAACGCGGCTGGCGCCACTCCAGGCGAGGCGCTGGCCGCCAGGGAGCGAACGGACATCGGGTGCGCCATCCTCGGCATCGCCGCAGCGCTGACCGAACGCCATCAGCTCTTCTTCCCCGCCGCGACAGGCCGCGATGAGAAGGAGGAGAAGCATGAGCTGGGTGGCTATTGCGCGCATGGAGGACTGACATTCTAGAACGTCGGTATGCGCTTCAGAAGGGCCGCCGCAACAGTCTGTGACGAGGCGTCCGAGGTTAGTGTTGGGGAACGTGCGCGGCCGGATCGGCGTGGTTGCCGCCGGGCCGCGATACGGAGGGTCAGGCATGGGAAACGCGCCTGTCGCGGCGCAGGGAGCGGAGGTAGAACTCCGCCCGCTCGCCGACATCTTCGAAGAGGCGATCGACACGCTGCGGCAGGAGCTGTCGGAGTACTCGTTCATCGCGCTGGTGGGCGCGGTGCTGGCGGGGCTGGTGGTGCTGTTCGCCGGGGTCATCAATAGCTCCGTGTCGCTGTCACTGATCGGGCCGCTGGTGGCGCTGAGCGCGCTGTTGACGCTGGCGACGTGCGCGGCGGCGTTCGGGTGTGTGAACAGCCACATGCAGCCAGACGCGGGCAGCGCGGCGCTGGCGATGCTTCGGCGTCTGCCGGTACTGCTGCTGCCGTGGCTGCCGCTGATCATCGGGCTGTGGGCGGGGTCGTACGCGCTGGCGGCGTTCGCGGAGTACATCGACAAGGCGTACATCCCGGACACGGCGCAGATTCTTGCGCTGATCGGGATTGGCCTGCTGTATGCGTTTCCCCGGACACTGACGGTGGTTGCGTCGTTTGACGAGGAGTTCACGGCTTCGCAGGCGCAGAGCCTGAGTGCGTTCGTGGTGCGGGAGAGCGGACGGCGGATCTGGATCATGTGGGCGATCGTGCTGGCACCGGCGGCGCTGATGACGGCGCTTTCGCTGGTGGTAACGCTGGACACCGTGACAGGGGCCCTGATCACGTGTTTGTTTGTAGGTGCGATGCCGCTGGCGGCGGCGATGTCGACGCTGCTGTTCTACGACGCAGCTTCGCAGATCGAGCTGGCGCCCAGTGCCGCCGCCACGGCGCATCGCACGGTGGTGGGTAGTGGCTAGTCATTAGTCGTCGGTCGTCGGTCGTCGGTCGTCGGTCGTCGGTCGTCGGTCGTCGGTCGTCGGTCGTCGGTCGTCGGTCGTCGGTCGTCGGTCGTCGAAGATCATCACGCACGCACCGCGCTTTCAGATTCAATTGCTCGGCACTTTTCCTGTTTTGCGGGCGGAAGCGCTGGCGCTCTAGATTCAATTGCTCGGCACTTTTCCTGTTTTGCGGGCGGAAGCTCTGGCCCTCCAGATTCAATTGCTCGGCACTTTTGTGTTTTTCGGGCGGGCGCTCCGGCGCTCCAGATTCAATTGCTCGGCACTTTTGTGTTTTTCGGGCGGGCGCACCCGGCCTCGGATTCGATTGCCCGGCAGTTTTCGGTCCTCCCTTCTGGACTCGTACTTCGACGGGCGGCCGCGCGGGCTGTCTCCTCCGGCGACTCTGCGAGAAAAGCCCGCGCTACGAGTCCATGCCCGGCAGTTTTTCATGGTTCTGACGGCCCGGTGTTGAGGTCGAGGCGGGCGAGGGGCGAGGGGTGGCCTTCGCGGCGGTTGCGGCGAGCCTCGAGTTCGTGCTCGGCCTGGTAGAACTGGCGGGCGAGGTGGGCTTCGTACCGGATGAGGGTGGCGATGTCGCCGTCGTCGGGAATGGGGACGAAGCCGGGAAGCGTTTCCGGGCGGAAGGCGTCCTTGTAGATCTCGGGAAGGACACCGCTGGCGTGCAGATCCTCACGGGACTTCTTCTTCCGCTCGCGCCCGGCGGCGCGGTCGACGACGGCCTGGGATTCGGCGCGGTTGATGCGTCGGAGGCGCCAGAGGGCCTCGGCGGCGCGCTGGGCGAGGGCCTCCTCGACGGGGCCGACGGGTTCGTAGTCGTCGAAGATGGCGTCGCGGAACGTTTGCCACTCGTCGTCGGACTCGACGCCGGGGATGGCGATCGCGACGCAGCGCAGTCCGTGGCGAATGCTGTTGAGGGCGACGGCGGCTTTGCCCGCGGGGGTCCGGGGGCCGGTGGTGGTCATGGGTGCACCTCCCTTTGGGCGAGGATGCACCAACTGGCGGGCGATCTCCAAGCGGGCCAGATCACTTTTTGCAGAATTCGGTTCGAATTCACCACACCAAAGGCGCCGAGCAGAGACACGGAGGACACAGAGGTCTCTTGGGACTGCGAGAGGCGTTTGCGGCGCTGGCGCATGGGGCAGGAGTGGGACGGGGTGCCTCAGCCGGATTCACCCCGAGGCGCGGAGGACGCAGTGGTTCCTTCTGGGACGTGGGCGCAGGCGGTTGTGGCGCCGTCGCACGTCCGCCGACTCTTGCGGCACCGGGCGGACCTGTCTCCTGCGGCGACTCTGCGAGAAGCCCCGCGGGTACTGGTTCACGACGGAACTTTCAAGGCAACGGCAAGCCGGCGAATTGTGTTTGGCTTGCGGCATGATCGCAGATGGGCACGCCGCAGCGTGCCCCTACGGTATCTGACAACCACACCACGCGGGCTGGTCTCCTGCGGCGACTCTTCGAGAAACGCCCGCGCTACGGCCATCAAGGGCTAACTGCTAACTAGACAACCGGCTAACGCCTCACCTGGGAGGTGCGGCGGCGGCGGTTTTCGGCGATGCGGAGGCGGACCATCGCGCGCTCCAGCGCCGCGACCATGGCGGTCTGTTCTTCGAGGGACTCCTTGCGCTCGAGGGCGACCTGGGCGCGCTGGCGGGCGGCCTCGGCGCGCTCGATATCGATCTCTTCGGCGCGCTCGGCGGCATCGGCCAGGACGATGACCTTGTCGTTGAGGACCTCGAAGAAGCCGCCGGTGACGGCGAAGGGGAGCTCTTCGGCGCCTTTCTTCAGGATGAGCTCGCCGGGGGCGAGCATGGTCATGAAGGCGGCGTGCTTCGGGAGGACGGCGAGCTGGCCCTCGATGCCGGGGGCGATGACTTCGTCGACGCCGGTCTCTTCGAGGAGTTTGCGTTCTACGGTGACGATTTCTACGGTCAGTGGCATTGCGGTAATCCTAGACTAACATTCTTGCCGGCGAAGTTGCCATCAGGTCTCCAGATAAGACCCGCCGCAGAGCCTCCTTCAGCTCACGTCGACTGCCAATTACCGATGCACCCTTCTGGATGAGTACTGTGTTTCCGGCCGCGGATGGGCGATTCTCCTTGAACTGTAGAACAAACAGCGGCTTACCACGCCGCAAAGCATCCATACCAGCTGCGAGCGTCCCGCCCTTCTCGCCTGCTTCCACCACGAACATGGCATCAACCAACGATAGAATCAGCTTGTTGCGCTGCATTGCCCGTCCCACAGTCCAACGGGAATCAGGAGAATAGGCGGAGACGGCCAAGAAGTTGTGATTCGTTACGTGACTCCGAAGAGCAACCCGCACATCGAAGTGCTGCATGCCCTCAGCGAGAACCGCAATGGTCGCACCCCCACCGAGGAGAGCACCCAAATGCGCCCGTTGGTCAACCCCGGAGGCATAGCCACTGACAACTACCAGCCCCGTCTCAGCCGCATGGGTCCCCAAGGCCTCAGCGAGTTCTAGACCGGTTTCCGAGGCGTTTCTCGATCCACAGACGCCGATGCTGCGCTGACCAATCAGCGACGCGCCGCCCCACGCATAGATCTCGCCACCGGGTAACCCGCCAGTAGTGTCCAACTCCAACTTGTAGACCGAACTCAAGTCCATGGCTAGTACTTAGTGAACTTTAGCTGCTTGGTTACGGCGAGCCCCAATATGGAACCTGCCCCGGCTTGTCTCAAGGCTCTTGCCGCCTCCGCGAGACTCGCACCGGATCCGTAGAGATCGTCCAGTACGATTACTGCTGCTCCTTTCAGCCCTTCAGGACACTGCATGGAGCCGTGCTGATTCTTCTGGCGCAGTGCTATTCCTGTGGCCCGATCTTCATGATCCACATTTTTCTGCTGCTGGCGCGCACTCGCCCTACTCACTGGCCATACAGATTTACCAGTCAACCCGGCGACGTCAGCGGCCAACAATGTGGCAAGGCCACCCTCGCCGCCGGTCGCCGCAGGAATGCCGGACACGAACTGGGCCCGAGAATAGGTCGGGTGGCCAGCAATAAAGGCGGCCAATCTCTTCACTAGACTCTGGCGGTCCACAATGTTGTTCTGAAACTTCGCGCGGTGCCGTTCACCGCCAATCTCGGTTCGCACGAGCTCGCCGAAATCATCTTCGTGCTGGTGGAAATCGAGTGCATGACACTCGTCCAACTCATCTTCGATTGTCACTGTAACGACTAATAGCCGGCAAAGGGGTTCCAATCCTGCGGGTTCCGGAGTAGGCGGTACCACTGTTAGTACTTCTTCCAAGTATCGACCCAGATGCGGAACACCAACCTCGAACTCGGCTCCCGGATAGGCCCTTCCGAGAATTTGCTCCATCAAAAACAACGTTGCCTCGTCGTACGCGACCAACTGAATGGCGCGCCCGACGCGATCATAACGTCTGAGCTTCACGCACTTTGGCATTGCGGCTTCCTAGAACGTCTGTTCTCATTGTGAACTTCGTCTAGTGCCCCTGTCAAGCCCCTAACTTACCCCTCGGCGGCCATCTGGGCGGCTCTTTCTACGGCCTGGTCGATGGTGCCGACGTTGACGAAGGCCTGCTCGGGCAGGGCGTCGTGCTTGCCTTCGAGGATCTCCTTGAAGCCGCGGACGGTCTCGCGGACGGGGACGTACTGGCCGGGGATACCGGTGAACATCTCGCCCATGAACATAGCCTGGCCGAGGAACCGCTCGATCTTGCGGGCGCGGGCGACGGTCTGCTTGTCGTCGTCTGAGAGCTCTTCGACGCCGAGGATGGCGATGATGTCCTGCAGGTCCTTGTAGCGCTGGAGCACGCGCTGGACGCCGCGGGCGGTGTCGAAGTGCTCCTGGCCCACGATGTTGGGGTCGAGGATGCGGGAGGACGACGAGAGCGGGTCCATCGCGGGGAAGATGGCCTTCTCGAAGATGGCGCGGTCGAGGGCAACGACCGCGTCGAGGTGGCCGAAGGTGGTGGCGACCCCGGGGTCGGTGTAGTCGTCGGCGGGCACGTAGATGGCCTGGAACGAGGTGATGGAGCCCTTCTTGGTGGTGGTGATACGCTCCTCGAGCTCACCCATCTCGGTGGCGAGGGTCGGCTGGTAGCCCACGGCGGAGGGCATGCGGCCGAGGAGGGCGGATACCTCCATGCCGGCGAGGGTGTAGCGGTAGATGTTGTCGATGAAGAGCAGCACATCCTGGCCGGACTCGTCGCGGAAATATTCGGCCATGGTGAGGCCGGTGAGGCCGACGCGGAGGCGGACGCCGGGAGGCTCGTTCATCTGGCCGAAGACGAGGACGGTCTTGTCGAGCACGCCCGACTCTTCCATCTCGACCCAGAGGTCGTTGCCCTCGCGGGAGCGCTCGCCGACGCCGGTGAAGACGGAGATGCCGGAGTGTTCGGCGGCGATGTTGCGGATGAGCTCCTTGATGAGGACGGTCTTGCCGACGCCGGCGCCGCCGAAGAGGCCGACCTTGCCGCCGCGAGCGAGAGGTGCGATGAGGTCGACGACCTTGATGCCGGTCTCGAGGACCTGGACCTGGGTCTCCTGCTCGTCGAAGGCGGGGGCCTTGCGGTGGATGGAGGCGGTGTGCTCGCGGGAGACGTCGCCGCGCTTGTCGAGGGCAACGCCGAGGACATCGAAGAGGCGGCCGAGGGTGGCGCGGCCGACGGGGACGGTGATGGGGGCGCCGGTGTCGGTGACTTCGGCGCCGCGGCGGAGGCCATCGGTGGAGTGCATGGAGAGGGCGCGGACCCAGTTGTTGCCGAGGTGGGCGTTGACCTCGGCGACGAGGGTATCGCTGCCGGACTGAATCTCGAGCGCGTTGTAGAGCTCGGGGAGGGCGCCAGTGGGGAATTCGACATCGATGACGGTGCCGATCACCTGGACGACTTTGCCCTTGGTTGCTGTTGCGGTTGTCATGGGATCTCCTCCGGAGGTTTTCAGTTGTCAGTTATCAGTGGTCAGTTCTTCGGGGTCGGTGGCCGCTGACGCTGTGACAACTCCTCTTCTTCGTCTGTTGGCGCAGCGGGCTGCGCCCCTACGTCTGCTCCTGTCACCACGGGGACGGAGCTAAAGCTTCGTCCCTACGGCCTCTGACCTCGCTATCACCGCAGGGATGGAGCTAAAGCTTCGTCCCTACGGCCTCGATCCCTGCGTTCTTTACCTCCGACTACAGCGCGCGGGCTTTCAGCCCGCGCTGCGGGGTGTTCAACTACTTCATGGCCTCGACGCCGCCTACGATGTCGAGGAGTTCCTTTGTGATCTGCTCCTGCCGCGCCTTGTTGTAGATGAGGGTGAGGGTCTGGATCATTTCGTTGGCGGAGTCTGTGGCGTTACGCATAGCGACCATGCGGGCGGAGAGCTCGCTGGCCTCGTTTTCGAGGATGGCGGCGTAGATGGTCATCTCGATGTAGCGAGGGAGCAGCTCGTCGAAGACGCCGGCGGGGCTGGGCTCGTAGATGTAGTCGATGTCTTCCTCGGTGATGTCGGTGAGCTCCTCGGGTTTGATGGGGAGGAGCTGGCGGACAACGGGCGCCTGCACGGCGGTGTTCACGAAGCGCGGGTAGAGCATGAAGACGCGGTCGACCGTGCCGTTGAGGTATTCGTCGGTGACGACGCGGTTGATGGGCAGGGTGTCGAGCAGCTCCGGGTAGTCGGGGAGCGAGAACTCGGCGACGAGGGGCTGGCCGGCGCGGACGACGAAGTCGCGGCCTTTGCGGCCGATGGTGACGAAGCTGACGGGCGCCTCCTGCTCGAGGGCGAAGGCGGCGGCCTTGCGGTTCATGTTGCCGGGGAGGCCACCGGCGAGGCCGCGGTTGGGACCGAGGTACAGCACCAGGTTGCGGTCGACGGGACGCTCGACGAGGAAGGAGTGCTTCTGCTCGTCGTCGGAGCGTTGCTTCGCCAGGTCGCCGAGGATCTCGCGCATCTTTTCGGCGTAGGGGCGCGCGGCGAGGGCGCGGGCCTGTGAGCGCCGCATCTTGGAGGCGGCAACGAGCTCCATGGCCTTGGTGACCTTGGCGATGGAGGTTACCGAGCGGACCCGGCGTTTGATCTGGCGAATACTTGCCATCTACATCTTCCGATCGCCGGACGTTCTTCGCTTCCGGCGGTTGAGGACAGGTCTAAAGACCTGTCCGTACGGTGTCTCGTTCCTTCTTCCTACGGTGCGCGCGGGCCGGTCTCCTTCGAAGACTCTGCGAAAAAGCCCGCGCTACATCTCTATCAATAGGGCACGGTGTTCTTGAATTCGGTTACGGCGGCTTTCAGTTGGGCTTCAATGGCGTCGTCGAGGGCTTTCTGGTCCATGATCTTTGCGGCGATCTCGGGCTTGTTGCTTTCCATGTACTTGTGGAAGGCGGCCTCGAACGGCTGGACTTTTTCGACGGGGACGTCGTCGAGGAAGCCGCTGTTGAGGGCCCAGAAGATCTCGACGGACTGGGCCATCGAGAGCGGCTGGTACTGGGGCTGCTTCAGGATCTCCTGGGCGCGCTGGCCGCGCTCGAGCTCGCGCCTGGTGGCGGCGTCGAGGTCGCTGGTGCCGAACTGCGCGAACGCCTGGAGTTCGCGGTAGCGGGCCATGTTGAGGCGCAGCGTGGCGGCGACCTGCTTCATGGCCTTGCGCTGGGCGGCGGTGCCCACGCGGGAGACGGAGTTACCGGCGTTGATGGCGGGGCGGATGCCGGCGTTGAACAGGTCGTTCTCGAGGAAGATCTGGCCATCGGTGATGGAGATGACGTTCGTCGGGATGTAGGCGGAGATGTCGTTCGCCTGCGTTTCGATGATGGGGAGGGCGGTGCTGGAGCCGCCGCCGTTCTCGGCGTTGAGCTTGGCGGAGCGCTCGAGCAGGCGGGAGTGCAGGTAGAAGACGTCGCCGGGGTAGGCCTCGCGCCCGGGCGGGCGGCGGAGGAGCAGCGACATCTGGCGGTAGGCCCAGGCGTGCTTCGAGAGGTCGTCGTAGACAATGAGGACGTCCTTGCCCTGGTCCATCCACTCTTCGGCCATGGCGCACCCGGCGAAGGGCGCGAGGTACTGCATGGCGGCCGACTCGGACGCGGTGGCGGTGACGATGACGGTGTGGGCGAGGGCGCCGTTGGCCTCGAGCGTGCCCATGAGCTGCGCGACCTTGGCGTTTTTCTGGCCAATGCCGACGTAGATGCAGATGAGGTCGCCGCCCTTCTGGTTGATGATGGCGTCGACGGCGATGGCGGTCTTGCCGGTGCCGCGGTCGCCGATGATGAGCTCGCGCTGGCCGCGGCCGACGGGGATCATGCCGTCGATGGCCTTGATGCCGGTCTGCACCGGCGTATCGACGGACTTCCGGGTGGTCACGTCGGGGGCGATCTTCTCGACAGGGCGGGTCTTCGTGGTGGCGAGCGGGCCCTTGCCATCGACGGGGACGCCGAGCGCGTTCACGACGCGGCCGAGCAACGCATCGCCGACGGGGACCTCGGCGATGCGGCCGGTGGCGCGGACCTCGTCGCCCTCCTTGATCTCGTCGTAGTCGCCGAGCACCACGACACCGACGGAGTCCTCTTCGAGGTTGAGGGCCATGCCGATGACGCCGCTGGAGAACTCAACGAGCTCAGACGCGGCGACGTTGGAGAGGCCGTGGACGCGGGCGATGCCGTCGCCGGCTTCGACGACGGTCCCCACGTTCACCGCCGTGACGTCGGCGCCGAACTGCTGGATCTGCTGCTTGATGATGCTGGCGATTTCTTGCGACTGGATGGCCATGCGCGCCTCCGGGAGCCTACCCTGTTTTGGTGACCACGGGTTACGACCGTGATCTGTTGTTCTGTCGAAGCGATGTTAGATGTTGGATGTTAGACGGCTTCGATCCAACATCTAACATCCAACATCTAACATCCAACATGATCTATCTCACAGCACCTTCGAGGCGGCGCTTGAGGGCGACCAGCCTGGAGCGGGTGCTGCCGTCTATGAGCTCGTCGCCGATGCGGGCGACGATGCCGCCGATGATGGACTCATCGACGAGTGGCGTGACGTCGATCTGCTTGCCGGTGATGGCAGTGAGCCGTTGTGCGACGGCGGTGCGCTCGTCATCGGCGAGGGGGACGGCGGTGGTGACGACGGCGTGGGCGACGCCACGGTGATCGTCGTAGCGCTCCTGGTACAGGCGCTGCACCTCGCGCGCGAGGTCCAGCTTGCCGCGCTGCTCGAGCAGGCGGACGAAGTTCCAGGCCAGCGGGCCGACCTGCTCCTCGAGGCCGGCGGAGAGGAGGCGGAGTTTCTCTTCGCGCGGGACGCGGCCGCTGGCGAGCAGGCCGGCGACCTCGGGCTCCGACGAGAAGGCGGCGATGGCGCGCAGGTCGTTCGCCCAGACGTCGAAGGAGCCAGTCTCCGAGGCGATCTCGAAGACGGCTTCTGCGTAGCGGCGAGCGGACGCGATGCGCGATGCCACCTAGTTGTTCCTCCCGGACGCGCCAGGCTCGGCGAAGCTGGACTGGGCGAGCGCGTCATCGATGAGGCGCTTGTGCGCGGTGCGGTCGAGCGACTGGTTGATGACCTTCTCGGCGGCCGAGATGGCGAGATCGGCGAACTCCTTGCGGAGGTCGGCGATGGCGGTGTCGCGCTCCTGCTGGATCTCGTTGCGGGCGCGGGCGAGGGTGGCCTCGGCATCGGCCTGGGCCTGGGTGCGGGCGTCGGCCTGGATGCGGTTGGCGATGTCCTGGGCCTGGCCGATGAGCTGCTGGGCCTCGCGGCGGGCGGTCTCGATCTGCTCCTGCTGCTGGCGCTCGGACTCGGCGGCCTGGACCTTCGCCTGTTCGGCGGCGGAGAGGCTCTGCGCGATCTTCTCACGGCGCTCATCGAGCATCTTCATGAGCGGGCCCCAGGCGACGAGGCGCAGCACGATGAGGAGCACCGTGAAGTTGACGATGTTCGCGATGAGGACCGGGACGTTGATGCCCAGATCCGCGATTCCCAAGATCACCATGGCCTACCTCCGGCCGGTTGTCCGTTTCGACGACGCGGACACAACGTCCCGCGTTATCGCCTCAACCGCGCTCGCTGCGGCGAGCGCTCTTGCTATCCCCCACCCCCGCCCGGGCTGGAAAGCCCGCGCTACCTTCCGTACCAACCAGCACAGCCGGGGACCCTGCTTCGGCAGGGGAGACCGCCTGTGCCACGCGGTCCATCCTCCTAGAAGATGAAGCCGATCATGATGGCGACGACCAGGGCGTAGATCGCGATGGCCTCGGCGAAGACGATGGCGAGGATCATCGAGCTCTGGACCTGGGGCTGGGCCTCCGGGTTGCGGCCGATGGCCTCCATGGCCTTGGCGGCCATCATGCCGATGGCGAGGCCGGGGGCGATGCTTCCGATGCCGATGGCCATGCCGGCGCCGATGTACCTGAGTCCGGCGTCGGTGAATGCGAGCAGTGGTACCAGCAGTGACAGATCCAAGTTCATTCTCCTCCCAAAGTCTGGGCGCAGCAGGCTGCGCCCCTACGCTGTGTTGGCGGGCACGCCGCGTGCCCTTGCGTTCCGTTTTTGGCGGGCAGGCGTGCCCGGTGTTCCCTTTCCTTTTCCTTCGATCACGCGGGCTGAAAGCCCGCGCTGCGTGGACTATCGGGCGCAGCGGGCTGCGCCCCTACCCTAATGCGCGGGCGCGGCCGCGGGTTCGCCGGGGCCTTCGGCCTCGGCGTGATCTTCGTGGTCGTGCGACTCTACGGCAAGCGCGCCGAAGGCGATAGTAAGCGCGAAGAAGACGAAGCCCTGGATGGCGCCGACGAACACCTCGAGGCCGTAGAACGGGAGGGCGACGAGGAACGGCATCAGGAACGTCATCACCAGCAGCAGGATCTCGCCGGCGAGCATGTTGCCGAAGAGACGGAAGGTGAAGCTGATGAGGCGCGCGAACTCGGCGATCATCTCGAGGAAGCCGACGAAGGCGCCGATGGGGTTGGTGATGGGGTTGCGAATGAACTTGGCGCCGTACTTGAAGAAGCCGAGTGTGGTGATGCCCCAGAACTCGATGAAGCAGACGGAGATGATGGCGAGCGAGAGCGGTGAGTTGAGGTCGGTGTTGAAGCTGCGGAAGTAGGGGAAGATGACGCCGAGCTTCTTTCCATCGGCCTCCATCTTCGCCGCGGCCTCGGCCGCGTGCTCGAGGTTGATCTCGCGCTTGCACTCGTCGACCGCGGCTTCGGAGGCGCCCTGCTCGCCTTCGCAGGCGGAGTAGTCGAGGTCCAGGCCGGCGGCCTTCGGGAGTGAGGCGGCGATCGCGGTTTCGCGCGCCTCGATAAGGGCGTCCTCGCGGATCGCTTCCAGCTCCTCAAGCTCCTCCGGCGGCGCGCCTTCGAGCTTTGCGGCGGCGATCTCGTCGTCGATGTGCGCGACCTCGGTCTCATCGACCTCGAACTCGACGGCGGGGCTATCGCCACCGAGTGAGAAGGGGAAGATGAAGCTGATGCCGGCCTTGTCGGTGATAACGTGAGATTCTTCGTGCCAGTGGTGCGCGCTCACCTCCTGGACGGCGCCGAAGGAGTTGAAGATGGGCGTGAGGGAGAGCCAGTTCGCGATCCAGATAAAGGTGAAGAGGGTCATGGCGACGGGGAAGAAGCGGCGCGCGTTCTTCTCGCCGGCCATCTGCACGCAGAGATTGTAGAGGGCCTCGACGACGCCTTCGAGGGCGTTCTGGAGGCCACGGGGGACGAGCGAGAGGTTCCGGGTGGCGACCCAGGCGAGGACCATGATGATGATGGCCGCCAGCACGCCACTGACGGTGGTGTTCAGCAGGGTGGGGGTCATGAAGTCGCCGTAGTCGCCCCAGGTCGCCAGCGCCTCGCCCTTGATCTCGATGATGGGCTTGGGGCCGCGGACGAACCAGAAGCCGCCGAAGACGACGGCGAGGACGCCGATGGCGATGAGGATGGCCCTGGGGTTCTTCAAGCTGTCTTCTTCTTGTTGCTGAAGCACAGCCGAGGGCCCGTGTAGAGCAGGGGAGACCGGCTGTGCCACATCACTGCTTTTTCGCCTTTTGCCGCGCGGCTTCGCGCTCCATGTCGCGGAGGGTTTCCGTGATCATCCTGTACGAGCCCACGAACGCGATGATGAGTCCAAGAGCCAGGCCGGTGAGCGTGAACGCGGGCGCCGTTCCAAGCCACCGGTCTACGAAATATCCGACGATCGGGCCACCGGCGATGCAGGTGGCGAGATAGGAACCCAATCCGAGAAGCTGAGCGACCGGGCCAAGGCGCTGCACACCACGCCTCCCACGCTCTCCGGACTTTGCGAATGCTATCACGAGCGGGTCGTTACGATCAACGTGAAATTTCGCACAATCGGCCGGATTCGGTGCCGGTCAAGTATGGGCGGGGGGTGGGGGAGGGGCAAGGGGAGGAGGGAGGTGGTGTAGATGGGCAGTGAAAATGTCCCACCCTAACTGGGCAGTGATTCTGTCACACGATGAAAGACGGGATCACCTTGAGCAGCAGAGAGCAGCGGCGGGGTCAGGTGCTGGGTTGGCTGGTGGCGGGCCGGGTGAGCACAGCGGAGGCGTGTGCGGTCCTGGGGGTGTCGGGAGGGGAGATGCGGGGGTCGTTGCGGAGGTAGGCGACGGCGCGGAGGACGGAGGCGAGGGGGACGCTGGGGGCGTTGATGAAGATAGATGTGCCGAGTCATCAGCGGGAACGTCCGGGAAGAACAGGTCATACGTCCTCCGATCGCTGAGTGCCAAGCGACCTGTGTTCGCGCGGCCCAAGCCCACGTCGCCGAACACGACGTCGTCTTGGACGCGATAGGCGGTGGACACAAACTCGACGTCTTGATACCCCCTCTGAACGAACAGCAAATATCGCCCGCCAGGCGTGTAGCGCGGTACAAACTCGTCAAGTGCGCAGTTCCCTGTCGCCGCTGGATATCCCGCTTCCCAGTTGCGCAGCGATTCCTCGATGTGCGTGCGCGACCCGGCGCCGGCGACGTATTCGTTCAGGGGCTCGCCCACATAGACGGCCTCGACCTTGAACACGGCGCGGATGCCGACGAGGTCGATCGATGGAACCGGCACCGCTGTTTGGGGGGAGCGACGGGCGGCGAAACGGGTGTGTGTACCGCCGGCGTATTGAAGAGGGGTGCCTTCGTCTGCGTCGGGACGCGCGCAAATGTGGGCGCGTGGTTTACGGCATCACCCGCATCTATGACCTGGCCGAGCAGGATGAGGTGCGCCTGCGTCGCGGACCATTCGAGGCCGGGGCCGCCTCCGGTGCAGGCGTGCACGGGCGGAGCCTGTGAACGCCACGTCGCCACGAGCACGACGCCCGCGACGGCAGCGATCGTGATCAACGCCAGGATACGCATACGCATTCTCCTGCGAGGGAGTGTGTAGGGGAACGCGCGGTGGGGGCGGAAGGTTAACCCGCGGTGGGCGGGATGCCGTTTTCGAAGCTGTCGCCGACTTCGAAGCCCATTTCCTTCGCGAAGTCGGGGGCGGGGAGCTTCTTGCCGCCTTCGCGCTGGAGGCGGCGGACGTGGAGGATGCCGCCGAGTAGGGCAATGTCGATCTCGGCGTCGGCGGCGGCGAGGATCGTGCCCGGGCCTGCGGGGAGTTCGCCCTGGGACGTCGTGATCGTCCCGCCCGTGTCTTCGGGGTCGTCGAGTTGCGTGAGCGTACTGTCGAAGATGCGGACCTTCGTGGCGTAGAGGACGGCGTGGGCGCCGGGCTGGGGGTTGCTGCCGCGGATGAGATCGTAGACCTCGCGGGCGGGGCGCATCCAGTCGATGGCGCTGTTGCCGTCGTCGGCGGGCGGGTCGTAGGTGGCGTGAGCTTCGTCCTGTGGGATGCGGGGGGCGGCGCCTTCGCGGACGAGGCGGACGGACTCGGCAAGCATCTGTACGCCCATGGGGAACATCTTGTCGAAGTAGAGGGAGCCGACGGTGTCGCCGGGGCCGACGGGGCACTCGCGCTGGAGGAGTACGGGGCCGGTATCGATGCCCTTGTCGGTCCAGAAGATGGTGACGCCGGTGGTGGCGTCGCCCATGCGGATGGCCCAGTGCATGGCGCTGCGGCCGCGGTGGCGGGGGAGCAGCGACGGGTGGTACTGGATGGAGCCGTGCTTCGGCGCGAAGAGGACGGACTCGGGCAGGATGTGGGTGACGAAGGCCATGACGCAGAGGTCGGGCTGCGTGGCGCTGTAGGCCTCGAGGACCTCGGGGCGCTTGAGGCGACCGGTGGCGAAGACGGGGAGCTGCGCGGCTTCGGCGGCGGCCCAGAGGGGGTCGGGCCGCTCGGGTGTGCCCGGGATGGAAGAGACGGCGACGATCTGCTCGCCGGCGTCGCGGAGGGCGTTGAAGACGGCTTCGCCGAACTGGGCCTGGCCTATGAGGGCGATTCTCATCGCGGCGATTCGCATCTCGCTCAGGTTATAGGTTGTAGGTGTTAGTAGCCTGTTGGCTGGTTAGTCAGTTAGCTGGTTAGCCACGGCATATTGGCACGGCGAGCCTGAAGGGTGTGGGGCTGGCAGCACATTCCCGGGGCGGGGCTGATCTGCACGAGGACCGGGCGCGAATGACTAACGGAGAGCCAGACGCCGCCGCCCTTCCTTCCTTCCATGCTCGAACCTGTGTTTGGTGAGAATCGTGACCCTCTGACCGCGTCCAAGGAATCTGGATTGGGCGCAATTCGGTGCGGGCGAGGCGTTAACAGCTCCGGATCCCTTAGGCGTCAAACAGGGGGAACATCAGCGAGACGCGGCGCTTCGCGTTGCGGTGTTCTCTCATGCCAGTGGCAGGCCCTCCGTGGCCATCATGGTCTTCGCGCGCATTCGCAGCTATCGGCGCGCGCTGACGAGGCCTACCGAGGGTGGTGCAAGGAGGCTGGCTGTGCCGGGACGAACGCTCGTCGAACGCGTGACGTTGTTCTTTTTCGTGGCGGCGCTCTCCGCCGTCGCGGTGGTGTTCTTGAGCCGGGGACAGGCGGAGGTGAAGTCGCATCGCGCGGCCGCGGAGCCGACGCGGGTTTCGCTGGCGCTGGCGTTCGACAGGGGGCCGGCCACACCGACGCCGACGCTAGGTGAGATCCTGGTGGCGGCGGACCAGGTGCAGCGGGCAAGAGACTTCTACTCGCGCGTCATCACGCCGACGCCCGGCGCGGGGCCCACGCTTGCCGAAATACTGGTGGCGGCGGACCAGGTGAAACGCGCGCAGGACTACTTCGAGCGCATCGCGACGCCGACGCCCGGCGCGGGGCCGACACTGGCGGAGATCCTGCGGGCAGCGGACGCCGTGCAGCAGGCGCGCGACTTCTTCGAGCGGATATCGCAGTTAGAGGCGCAACCGACGCCCACGCTGGAGGAGTCGCTGATCGCGGCGGACCAGCTGACGCGGTTCGCCGAGTATGTGAAGGGTGTGACGGAAGCGCCACCGCCACCGCCCGCACCGGCGCCGACGGACACGCCGGCTCCGCCCCCTCCGCCACCGCCAGCTCCGACGTCGACGCCCGTACCGCCGGCAGCGCCTCGCAGCGGCAGGGTCGAGGCCGGGAGCGGGTACTACGACCTCGGGTTCGAGGCGGAGGTGCTGGGGCTGGTGAATCAGCGGCGTGCACAGGCGGGGCTGGGGCCGCTCTCGATCGAGCCGCGGCTGGAGCGGGCGGCGAAGGACTACGCGAAGGTGCTGGCGGACAACGACTGGTTCTCGCATACCGGGCCGGACGGCAGCACGCTGGTGTCGCGTGTGGAGGCGGCGGGGTTCCCGTTCACGGTGCAGGTGGGTGAAGTGCTGGCCTGGGGTTCGAACGGCTGGCCGCCCGCGGACATCGTGCAGGCGTGGATGGAGAGCCCATCGCACCGGGAGCAGATCATGGGCACGGTGTACGCGCGTGCAGGCGTGGGGTGCTACTTCACGCAGGAGGCCACGCTGACGGTGCGATGCGCGATGGACCTGGCGGGGTAGCGACGGCGCCTGCCGATCATCGGGCGATGAGCTGCTCCGATACGGACCACAGGTGCTCGGCGTTGTCGGGGTCGAGCGCGTACGGCATGTAGCCGGAGTACGGGTGCTCTTCCGTCCACGGGACGGCGACGGCGCAGTCCTCAAGGTACAGCCCGCCTACACCCTCTAGCTCCGGCGCGACGGCGGCGAAGATCGACGTGGCGGCGCCCTGCTCGGTGTTCTTGAACCGCGGGTTGATGTTGCCCTGCTCGTCGAACCAGCCGAGCGCCATCTGTTCTTCTCGGGACATGTGCTTCTGCAGGCCGGTCAGGATGCCACCGGGCATGACGGCGTTGGCTGTGATGCCCTCTGCGGCGTGACGCTGGGTCAGGCCAACGGCAAAGAGGGCGTTCGCGGTCTTCGACTGTCCGTAGGCGGAGAAGGGGTCGTAGGGGCGGTGCTCGAAGTTCAGGTCGTCGTAGTGGATGTCGGAGCGGCGGTGGCCGATCGACGAGAGCGAGACGACGCGGGCCTTCCCCGCGGCCCTGAGCGCGGGGAGCAGACCGGTGGCCAGCGCGAAGTGCCCGATATGGTTGGTGCCGAACTGCAGCTCGAACCCGTCGGGCGTGAGGCCGAAGGGCGTGGCCATGATGCCGGCGTTGTTGATGAGCAGGTCGAGCCGGGTGTGCTGCGCCACGTAGCCATCGACGAAGGCGCGGACGGAGGCGAGGGAGCCGAGGTCGACCAGGTCGGCCTCGATCAGCGAGCTGCCGGTCTCGGCACGGAGTGTTTCGGCGATGGACTGCGCTTTCGAAAGGTCGCGGGTGGCGATGGTGACGCGGGCGCCGGCCGTGGCGAGAGCGCGGACGGTCTCGACCCCGATGCCGGAGGCGCCGCCGGTGACGATGGCGTCGCGGCCTGTGAGATCGTGACCGGCTATGACCTCGAGGGCGGTCGAGCGGTGGCCGAAGGCGGGCGTTGATGGTGATGGTGTCATGGTGTCGTCGCTCCTGAGGGCATTGCAGCACACACGGCGCGCTGGCACACGAATCAACCTCGTGCACCCGCGGCCTCAGGCGTCTCATCGAAGGCGGCGGCCGGTCCCTTCGCGCGGAATGAGAAGACGTCGTCGAGGCCGAGGCCGAGGGACCACATGGCGACGAAGCCGGCGGCCGTGATCCAGAAGATGTTGAAGATGTGTGCGGCGATGGCGAAGCCGGCGGCGGCGCCGGCGTCGACGCCAAGGGCCTTGAGGAGCTCGGTGATCGCGACTTCGTAGGCGCCGATGTTAGAGGGCGTGATCGGGACGGCGGTGATGAGGTTGGCGGCGACCATGATCACCATCCAGGCGGGCATCGAGAGGTGAATACCGAAAGCCAGGCCGAGCAGGACGAACATCGCGACCTCGATCAGCCAAAGGGCAAACGACAGCGCGACCGCCTGCAGGCCGAGGCGCCCGTGGCGGAAGACGGCGAGGCCATCGAGGAAAGCGGGGACGGCCTCTTCGAGCGCGAGCCGGATACGGTGGGGGAGGCGCTGCACGACGCTGCGCTCCGTCCAGCCACCCTCGAGCTTCAGGTGGGAGAGCGGGACGACGGCGACGAGGCAGCCGGCGAGCAGGCCGAGAATGCCCCAGAACACCTCCCTCGGGAAGCCCTGCAGGTCGATGAGCGCGAGCCCGATCAGGCCGAGGCCGCCGAGTGCGATGCCGTCGAGCAGCGACTCGGTGGCGAAGACGGTGGCGGCGAGTCGGGCGCGGGACATGCCGTAGCGCTGGGCAGGCACCTGGACGCGGATGAGATCGCCGAGACGGGCGGGGAGGACGTTGTTCGCGAGATTGGAGACACAGAGGATGCCGAACAGCGGCATCAGGGGGAGTCGCGCGAAGGTCGACATCATGACGCGCCAGCGCTGGGCGACGAGCAGCTTGGCGAGGGCGAAGCAGACGAGGGCCGGGATGATAAAGACGTAGTCGGCGTCGCGAAGTGCGCGGCCAGCCTCGGTGAAGTCGATACGCCAGGCGAGCAACGCCAGGAGCGCGACCGTGATGGCCGTGCGGGTGAGCAGGCGGCGTTCGAAGAGGCGCGACATCCTGTGCGGCCACCTTTGGGCCACGGTACCATAGGTCCGGCGGGTTACGACCGTGTTACGAGGCGGCGAGCAGGGCCAAAGGGACCTTCCCCGCGGGCCTCCGTATAGCCTATAACAATAGCGTCCATAGAGCTGACGCCTACTTTCAGATTCGTTAGCCGGGCATGCGGCTGTTTCGTTCAGGAGGTCCGTCCATGGTCGTCGCCACGAAGGTCAACACCGAGCGTGTGTACCACAACTTCCAGGGGCAGCTGCCGCCGGTGACGCTGGAGGCGGAGCCCGTCGTGCCGCCGTCGGCCGCGGAGGACGCGCTGCCGAAGCTCATCACGGACACGACGCTGCGGGACGGGGCGCAGGACAGCCGGATCGCCATCTTTCCCGCGGAGACGCGGCTGAAGTACTACGACCTGCTGCACAAGCTGGACAACGGCAGCGGGGCGATCTACGCGGTCGAGGCGTTCATCTACCAGAAGCGCGACGTGTGGACTCTGGAGAAGCTGCTGGAGCGCGGGTACGAGTGGCCGCGCGTGACGACGTGGACGCGGGCCACGCCGAAGGACATCAAGCTGCTGGTGGAGGTGTCGCAGGGGAAGGTGAAGGAGACGGGGATGCTGGCGTCGGCGTCCGACCACCACATCTTCGACAAGCTGGGGTACGCGTCGAAAGAAGACGCGATCGAGAAGTACCTGCAGCCGATCGTGACGGCGCTGGAGCACAACATCGTGCCGCGGGTGCACCTGGAAGACTGCACGCGGGCGGACATCTACGGGTGGGTGATCCCGTTCATGCAGCGGGTGCTGGACGTGAGCAAGGGGATCGCGAAATTCCGCATCTGCGACACGATCGGGTGGGGGAGCCCGGACCCGTACGCGGCGCTGCCGTGGGGTGTGCCGCGGCTGTTCACGGTGCTGCGGAAGGAGACGGGCGCGGAGCTGGAGTACCACGGTCACAACGATTTCGGGCTGGCGACGGCGAACACGATCGCGGCGTGGCGATACGGTGCGAAGAAGGCGAACGTGGCCTTCGCGGGGCTGGGGGAGCGGACGGGGAACACTTCGCTGGAGCAGCTGGTGGCGGCGCTGATCAGGTATTATGGCGACCCGGGGTTCAACCTGGGGGCGCTGGACGAGATGCGGCAGCTCGTGGACAACGAGGTGATCCAGCTGAACGACCGCCTGCCGCTCATCGGCGAGGTGTTCACGACCACGGCGGGGATCCACCAGGCGGGCGTCGGGCGGCAGGCGGCGGCGCCGGGCGGGCTGATCTACCTGCCGTTCGCGGCGTCGTTGTTCGGGCGGAAGGAAGTGGAGCTGTCACGGATCGGCTCGCTCTCGGGCTCGGAGGGGATCATCTCGGTGCTGAACCGGGAGTTTGAGCGGCTGGGGAGCGAGACGCGGGTGAAGGAGACGAGCCGGGTGGTGAAGCAGATCTACGACCGGATCCAGGACGAGTACAACGGCCAATTCGACGAGCAGCACGACCACTGGGTGAACTCGCGGCGGTCGTTCTTTACGTCGGAGGACATTCTGGAGCTGGCGCGGGAGTTCGGGGCTCTGTAGTTCACAGTGGACAGCAGACAGTCTGGGGCTACCAGGGCGCCCCCGCGCACCTCAAGGTCGAACGTTGGTGCCAATCACGCAGATCACCGCAGGCTTGAGCGACAGTGTCTCATGCCGCACGTCCGAGAACCCCGCCTCAATCAACTGAGCACTGATCTCCGCCGCCGCAGACGTGGACCAATCGTCGGTCGCTCTCGGACCGCGCGGTTGGCTCGCGATTGCGATGAGTCCTTCGTGTCTCAGTAGGCGACGCAGCTCACGGAGCCGCGTCACAGGTTCATGCCAGAACCCCACGGAGTTCACCGCGAAGATCTTGTCGAATGTCACGCCAAAGTCCGGCAGGCGCTCCGCCGACCCAAGTTGCAGGTCGACCCTCCCGGACTTCACGGCTTCCGCGTGCCGTCCCGCCGCCTGGCGCACCATCAACGCCGAATGATCGACGCCGCACACCACACCTTCCGTGGCGAGCCGGCTGGCTTCGCGGATGGCAAGACCGGGGCCAAACCCGATCTCCAGCACGCGGTCGTGAGGCTCAATGCCAAGCAGCGCGATCACCCACTTGTTTCGTTCTCGATTCGATGACCGCGTCGCAAGGACCCAGCCTACGATGTAGCCGGCTGGTCCGCGCGGATGGCCGAACTGACGGACAATTGACCTCACGATGCTGTCGCGTACCGACATGGAACTATTCCCCTCCTGACCGCCGTCCGGTCATCAGCCACGCTGACGACCGGAGGCGTACGCCGCCGGAATCCTCGTACGGACGGAGCGCCAGGATCAGGGCTTCCTCGAGTGTCGCGGAGGCTGCCCGGCCCGCCGCAGAGAAGAGCGCGCGTCCGACATTCGTGCTTCGAAAGAACTCAGCGGCCTCTTCGACCGTTGCTCCGAGGGTGAGCGTTTCCGCAACCGCGGCTAGCTGCACGTCGGCAAGTCCCGAGGATCGTGCGACCCTCTCGAGGTAGGTTGGATCCGCAAGTGCGAAGGGCCCTGGGCCCGGGTGCATTTCCGGTAACGGGGTGATGGCAGACGCAGCTCTGGCCGGAACTGAGATCCATTCATTGAGCAGCGGCCCCTGCCAGCACAGAAACGCCACTCTACCGTCGTCGTCAAGCGCGCGGACGATGTTCGCGAAGGCCGCGATCGGATCCACGAAGAACATGACACCGAAACGACTAATCGCAACATCGAATGACTGCGGTTCGAATGGATAGATTTGCGCGTCCGCGACCGTGAACTTCACGTTCTGCGCATTCGCCTCCCCCCGCGCACGGAGTCTCGCAACGTCGATCATGGATCCGGAGATGTCAACTCCGCGGACGAGTCCCTCGCCCGCGCACGCGGCTGCACTTAGCGTGGATGAACCGCAGCCGCACCCAATGTCCAACACGCGTTTGCCAGAGCCGATCGCGCCGCTATCTGTCAGATAGTGATTGAAGCAGTCGAGCATCGCATCGTACCGATCCCGACCATGAATCCAATGGGCGCCTTCCTCGCCGGACCAATACTGTTCCTGCTGTTCGTTCCCAGCTGCGACGTTTCGCACGGTGAACCTCCGCGATGCAAAGTAGTCCAGGTCCATCTTGGATGTTGAAGTACACTTCAAGTCAAGAGGTTGCAGCGCATCTTGAAACACTTAGCCAAGAGGTCGAACTATGCTCGCCAAGTCACAGTCCACCATGAGCATCGGCGAGTTTGCGCGTTGCGCGGGAGTCGCGCCTTCGACTCTGCGCTTCTACGAACGGGTCGGACTGATAGCGCCTGCTTCCCGGCAGAATGGCCGTCGGCGGTATCTGCCCGTAGCCCTTGAGCGAGTCGCCTTGATCCGGCTGTGCCAGGACGGCGGCTTTACCCTGGCCGAGACCAGACAACTGACCGCCTACTCGCGTGGCTTGCATCCCGTGTGGAAAAAGCTGGCCGCGAGGAAGATCGCCGAGCTTGACCAGCGTATCGCGCAAGCGCAGCGCGCTAAGGACCTGCTGGAGCACGGACTTGCGTGCCCCAGCCCGAATATCCTGGCGTGCCGGAACTTCCGGGCGGCGCTGAAATATCGTCTGGCAGAGTCCGCCTCCTAGCCGCGCTGCGAGTGGGGAGCGCGCGTCCGCACGTACTGGCTACCCACGTCCTTAGGGTGAAATCCCGACGCGCGCTATTCCGGGAACACCGACTATGAAGGCAGGAGGCGTGGGATCGTGGTGGCTACTCGGGGAGGACCTCATTCGCCTTCTGGAGCCGCTCGGCGACCAGCGCTGTGAGCGACTCGCCCAGCGTCGTATCGAAGCTACCGAAGTCCGTCCAAGTCACGCTGCCGATCATGCGGCCGGACTGGATGCCGGTCGAGACGACGGTGGCGTCGAACTCGAAGCCCTGTGTGGAGAACGCCATCTCCATCTCCCAGCGCGCGGCGCGATCGCCGATGGCCGGCGCGTCGGCTTGCCTGAACTCCAGCTTCGTCAGCTCGACGCCGTCAAAGTCGGGGTCGGTCGCGAACGCACGGCGCATGGCCTCCGGCATCTCGTCGCCGCAGTCCCGCACGAAGTTCACGACCTCGTCCCACTCGGCATTGAGATCTTCCACCGCACGGAAGGCCGCGGCATCGGAGCTGATGTCGTCCGCCGGCCCATCGGTGTTCTCCGGTTCGAATGTATCCGACTCCATCTCGAACGCGGCGCCCGGGTAGTCGCCGCCGCTGTCGTCGAACAGGTCCGCGTACCCCTGGCATGCGGGGCTGAGGGCATCGCGGAAGGCGGCGTCACCGGCAGGGTCATCTTCATCGGGCTCGGGCGGTGTACCAACCCAGGCCGCCGGAAGGTCGTTGAGGGTCAGGAGCGAGGCGGTCACGGCCGCTTCGGCCGCGGCACGGAACTCCTCGTCGCTGACCGGGGTGGGGCTCGCAGATCCGCCTCCACAGAAAGCCGCCATCCCCACGATCGACACAACCACGAGGCTGATTGCGTACCTCAGCATCGTCGGAACCTCCTGTTGTCTGCGCTACGACATGCGATGTATCGGCGTCACCGCCAGCCTCCAGTAGAGGGGCCCGCACCTGGCCCCTAGGTGATTTTCCCGACGCGACCTATTGCCGGAGCACCGATTATGAACATAGAGGAGTGTGCTCTTGCTGGGACGGTTGGGGTTCATCGGGATCGTGACGCTGGCGCTGGTGGTGGTGGTGTCGCAGTCGGGCGGGGGGAAGGCGGCGCAAGCGACGCTGGCGCAGTCGTGCCCGGGCGGGGCGGACGGCGGGGTGACGGTGTCGTTCGTGTGGCCGGCGGCGGGTGAGGGGGCGACGGAGACGTGGCTCGACCTCGGCTACGCGGCGGAGTTCCCGGACGCGACGTTCCAGGGGTACGGTCCGTTCGACCCGGCGCAGACGGCGTACGCGATCGCGGGGCTGCCGCCGGGCGTGAAGTACTACTACCGCGTGCAGTCGAAGAAGGCGGACGGGTGGCACACGAACGCGGCGGGCGCGTTCGTGACGGCGTGTGGGAAGCCGGCGATCCCGGGCAACGTCGCGCAGCGCTGCTACGAGGGGCCGGAGCCGGGGCCGGCGGATGACGGCGTGGCGGCGGTGTTCTCGTGGACCGGCGGCGCGGCGGGGGAGCAGTGGATCGATCTCTCGGTGGCGGGCGACGCATTCGCACCGGGGACGTACAGGGGGTACGGGCCGATCGCGAGCGGGGCGGCGTCATACGAGATCGTGGGGCTAGCGCGCGGGGTGACGTATTGGTGGCGGATCAACACGCGGACGCCGGGCGGGTGGTTGACGAGCAGTGTGGGGCGGTTCGAGACGGCTGTCTGTTAGCTGGTTAGCTGTTAGCGGTTCGCTGGTTAGCGGTGCGTCTGCGCGTCAGCGCTGACGGAACCACCCGAGGGACAGGGACTACATCAGATTCTCACAGATGGGATCGCTCCACGGCGGGATGACCGATGGAGTGGCATGATCGCGCCCGGGGAATGCACAGCCGAAGACGACTGTGCCACGCGCTCGGGGCTGTGCCACAGCGGCGGTCTCCGGCTGCCAAGGATCTCACAGACGAGATTGATCCGCGACTGATGGCCGGAGGAGGTGGCATCATCGCGGCCGAGTGGGCGCACAGCCGGGGATCCGTGCACAGAGCAGGGGAGACCGGCTGTGCCACACGCTGGTGGTTGTAGTGCGCGCTAGCGGCCGCCGCGGAGGCGGGGGTCGAGGACATCGCGGAGGGCGTCGCCGAAGATGTTGTAGCCGTAGACGGTGAGGGCGATGGCGATGCCGGGCCAGACGGCCTGCAATGGGTACTGGCGGAATACGCTCGAGGCATCACGGCTGAGCATGACGCCCCACGAGGGGAAGGGCGGCGGGATGCCGTAGCCAAGGAAGCTGATCGTCGCTTCGATGAGGATGGCGGCCCCGACCTGTACGGTGGACAGGACGATGAGGACGGGGATCACGTTAGGGACGATGTGGCGGAAGATGATGCGGGCGTTGCTCGCGCCGATGGTGCGCGCGGCATCGACGTACTGGTTATTGGCGATCGAGATGGCGGCGCCGCGGATGACGCGTATGGAGTTGACACCGAGCAGGAAGCCCACGATGACGATGATCCAGAACATGACCTCGTAGGCGTCGAGGCCGAGGTCGACGCTCACGAACGAGAACCCGAGCTTACCATCAGGACGGGAGGCAAACACCGTCAGCGTGAAGAGCAGCAGGATGATGGCCGGGATGGCCAGCACGATATCAACGAGGCGCTGGACGATCGTATCGAACCAGCCCGCGAAGAACCCGGAGATGGTGCCAACGAGCAGCGCGATGAAGGCCGAGATGAGCACGCAACTGAAGCCGATCACGGCGGAGATGCGGGCGCCGTAGAGGACGCGGCTGAAGATATCGCGGCCGGCGCGGTCGGTCCCCATGGGATGGCTCCACGAGACGCCTTCGTTCTCAGTGCCGAAGGACTGGTGGTCGTAACCATCGGGGGCCAGCAGCGGTTCGTTGCTGGCGCCGAGCGTGACGACGCCGGCATCGACGAAGACGGCGGCGAGCAGCATGGCGACGACGATGGCGCCACCGAACGCCCCCAGGGGCTTGCGGCGGCAGAAGTTCCAGATGTTGGCGGCCCAGAAGGCGAACCCTGTCGGCCGCTCTCGCAGGGGCACATCACCGAGTTGGGAGATGTCGAGGGTGACGGCCATCAGCTGTACCTGATCCTGGGGTCGAGGTAGGCGTAGGTGATATCGACGACGAGGTTGGAGAGCACCACAGCTACGGCGATGATGAGGGCGATGGCCTGGACGGTGGTGTAGTCCCGCGTGCCGATGGACTGGAAGAACTGCTGGCCCATGCCGGGCACGTTGTAGATGCTCTCGACGACGACGCTGCCGCTGATGAGGATGGGGAGCTGGAGGCCGACGACGGTGACGACAGGTATGAGGGCGTTCTTCATCGCGTGGCCCATGACGACCGAGCGTTCGCGCAGTCCCTTGGCCCAGGCGGTGCGGACGTAGTCCTGGCGCAGCACCTCCAGCATCTGGGCGCGCATCAGACGCATGACGGTGCCGGAGAGGCTGATACCGAGGAGGACGGCGGGGCCGACGGGGATGAAGTAGCCGAAGGGGAAGAGTAAGAACTCGAGGTTTTGGTACGGGTTTTCCCAGAACTCGCGATAGTCCCTGGGCAGGGGCGTGGCCTTATTGAACCAGTTCGACGAGTAGACGATGACGAGGGTCCCCAGCCAGAACGAGGGAATGGCGAGAAAGCCGATGGCGGTGCTACGCGAGATGTAGTCGACGATCGAGTCCTGTCGTATCGCGGCGATCACGCCGATGGGCACGGCGATGATGAGCGATACAAGGAGGGCGAGGGTCGACATCTCGATGGTGACGGGGAGCTTCTCGCGCAGCAGATCGCTGACGGGGGAGCGGGAGCGGAGTGAATCGCCGAACTCGAAGCGGACGACGCCGCCGAGCCAGCTGAAGTACTGCTCGATGGCGGGCTTGTCGAGGCCGAGCTCCTCTTCGACCTGGGCGCGAAGCTCCGGGGTGGGGGGCGAATCGCCGGCGATCTGCTCGACGATATCTCCCGGGATGAGCCGGACGAGGAAGAAGACGATGAGGGATACGCCGATGAGGGTCGGGATGGCAAGCATCAAGCGCTTCAGGATGTACTGGCGCATGTAGGTTTCAGCCTGTCAGCGGATCCACCGGTCAAGTTCGCGCGGCAGGGTGGATGTCGCCACCCCGCCGCGGCTGCCGTCTCGTACTTAATTCGCCTCTATACGTCCAGCCAGTTTTGCATCTGGGTCTCCGTACCGAGTGAGTACGTCGTCGGGCCGGTCGCGTTTACCACGCCCTTCAAACTGGGGAGGCGGGCGCCGAATTCGACCGGCGTCACGACGGGCACGTAGTACATCTTGCCGGAGACGTATTTCTGGAGCTCGAAGTTCTGCTTTCGGATCTCCTCCAGATCCTGGGCCTGGAGCATCTTCGTGATGTTCGCGACCAGCTCCGCGTCGTTGACGCCGGAATGGTTGCGGCCGCCACCGGCATCGCGCGGATAGAACATGTTGGTCCAGTAGGCGGCGATGTCGCTGAAGACCGACTCCAGGCTGACCGCCATACCATCGAACTGTCCCGCGAAGGTGGTGGCGATGTACTGGCCGTACTCCTCCGGGACGCCGGTGACATTGACGCCTGCCTCGCCGAGCATGGCAGGCAGCGCTTCGCGCACGATGTCGTAGTAGGGGACGATCGTCGTGTAGACGGAGCTGCTGAAGTGCATCGGCACGTCGATGCTGCTCACCGCGGCGGCGGAGAAGAGCGCCTTCGCTTCGGCGACGTCGTACTTGTAGAACTCGCCGTTCTCACCGATGTCGCTGCCCTGGGGATCCAGCCACCAGCTTTCCCCGAAGCCTGCGTTGATCGGCATGTTGGGCCAGCGGCCACCCTCGGGGGAGATGCGGCTGAGCAGCGCATCGCGATTGAGGGCCCTGGACATGCCCTGGCGCACGCGCTCGTCGTTAAAGGGCGGCTTGTTCTCCGTGTAGCTCAGCGGGTCGAAGATGAGCATGTTGAGAATGTTGCGGAACGACTGGTCGATGATGGCGTCAGGTGACTGGCTCTTCACCGAATCTATGAGCTGCGGTGGAACGGAGATGCTGTCGAGCTGGCCGGCGGCGAACTGCGAGAGCACCTGGTTCTGGTCGGTGATGATGTCGAGGTTGACGCCATCGAGGTAGGGAAGGGCGTTACCGTCCGCGTCTTTCTCGAAGTAGTCGGGGTTCTTCTTCCACGACATCACGACGCCGGGCTCGAACTTCTCGAAGATGAAAGGTCCGGAGCCGAGCATGGTGTCTTCGCTGGCGGTTTCGCTGGCCTCGACGAACTCCTGGGGCATGATCCAGAGATCCTGATAGGAGGCGATACGGTTGAGGAAGAGGCCGAAGGGCTCCTTCAGCTTGAAGGTGACCTGCTTCTTGTCGGCCGAGGCGGTGACGCTCTCGACCATCGAGAGGTTGGCCTTGTTCGGCGAAATGGAGCTGTAGCGGTTGAAAGAATAGACGACGTCATCAGCGTTGAGCAGACGGCCGTTGACCGGCGGGACGTTGTGGAACTTCACGTCATCACGGAGCGTGAAGATGTACGTGGTGGGGTCGGGGTTTTCGACGTTGGAGGCGACCTCCATTTGCGTCGTGTACCACTCGGCCTGCGGAAGTTCGCCCAGCTGGGTGCTGAAGCGCAGGAGGCGGCTGTATGAATATGACGCGAGCGCGTGCGTGAGGAAGGTCGCCGCCTTCATAGGATCCTTGCCCAGGACCAGGCTCACGGTGCCACGGAAGATGCCACCGGCCTTCGGCGTTTCACCACCACCACCGCCGCCGGGCGTGGTGGCGGCGGACGGGGTCTCGTCTCCGCCGTCGTCATCGCTGGTGCAGCCAACCAGCGCGATGGCGCCGGCGGCAGCGCCAGTAACACCGGCAACCTGCAGAGCGCGTCTGCGGCTGACCCGGCGTGACGTGTAACGATCCCAGAAAGAGGATGTGGCCATGCGATCCCTCCCTTCGCAGGTGACTTACGTTCCCTCGTTGGAGACCAGTCTACTACGGTTCAGGGCAAGGTTGGCCACTTTCCATGCTTGAAAATACGAGGCAAATCAGGGGCGGAATCGGGGATGGCGGGGCGAACCCGGGGTGTAACCCGGGCTGTCCGACGGCCGTTACGGTGGTATAAAGGGGTTCACTCTGAGCCCGGATGGCACACGCCAGGGAGGTTGGAGAGCATGGAAACGAAACGGTTGGCCGGCGCGGCCGTGGTGACGGCGGCTGCCGTTCTCTCGTTGCTGGGGATCGCGACCCACGGGTTCGGGGCGGCGGGCGCACAATCGGATGAGATGCTGGTCAAGGTGGTGGCACCGGAATCGGTGGGGAGGGGCGCGGACGAGGTCGTCGTGCGGATCGAAGCAGAGAACGCCACGAATCTGGGGGCATTCCAGTTCCAGCTTGCGTATGACCCGGACGTGCTGCAGGTGGCGGTGGACCCGCAGAGCGAGAAGCCGCTGATTCAGCGCGGGGACTTCCTGGGATCGACGGGACGCGAGGTGGTCTGCCCCGACCCGGAAAGCCAGCCTGGGGTGCTGCGGATGACGTGCGTGACGCTGCGCATGGAGCCGGCGGGGCCGGACGGGGCGGGGACCCTTGCAACGGTGACGTTCACGGCCGTCAATTCGGGCTCAACGGAGCTGACGCTGGACCGCGTGAAGGCGAATAACCCGGACGCGACGGAGATCACGCCGATCCAGGTTCAATCCGGGGTGCTCGCGGTGAAGGGCGGTAGCGGGCTGAACTGGGCGCTGTGGGGCCCGATCATCGGGATCGTGGCGCTGGTGGTCGTGGGCGGCGGTGCGTTCGGGGCGATGCGGCTGCGGGGAGCCGGATCCTTGGAGGGCCAAGCCGCTCGACCTGTGGATGCTTCTCCGCGCTCGGGCTCGCAAGGGGCGACCGCAGCGCTCCCCGATCCAGATGATCCGTACCAGGTCCTCGGCGTTCGTCGCGCCGACGAGCTGAGCAAGATTGAGAAGGTCTGGCGGAGCAGGGTGAAGAAGGTACACCCGGACGCTGGAGGGTCCGACTCGGAGGCAAGCCGCCTCAACAATGCCATGGACAAGATTCGCGCAGAGCGCTCAGAGAGTCCATCAGTCTGAACTGGGAGCCCGCTGCCCGCGTAGGCCACTGAACAGGTATCGAAGGACCAGGCCCGCTGAAGCGGGCCTGGTCCGTACTTCGCGCTGGCGAATGTCGCGCCCTACACGGTCAGCGGGCCTTTCGGCCCTGATTGAGGGGCCGTTTGTGGATCGAGGAGGCGCCGGGGGCGTATGCTGTGGGCGCCCCTGTTGCGCTTGCCGCCAAGGGAGCCGATGCTGTTATTTGAATGAACGCTTACCAAGACAAGGAGGCGCCGCGATGGCCGTAAGCCAGGACATCCTTCAGGAACTTCGCGCCGAGAGCGATGACGTCGATCTTTCGTGGCTGGAGGCGCCGGCGGCACAGCGCGGTCTGCGCGTGGCCCCGGGGAGGCGGGGCCTGACGCTGGAAGAGATCGCGACGGGATCGTACGGCGAGATCCCATCGACTTCGCGCAACCAGAGCGGGCGCATGCGTGGTGCAGGGCCGCGCGCCGACGCGCAGAATACACAGCAGATGTGGCCGTTCCGATCGGCTTCGTGGTCGGAGTCGGCGATGCTCCTGTACGAAGAGGCGGTGCAGCGACAATGGTCGAGCGCAACGGACGTGCCGTGGGCGGAGCTGCCGGACCTGCCGGAAGATATCGAGATGGCGATGTCGCAGCTGTGCACCTTTCTGACGCAGGTGGAGTTCATCGCGGGGGACGTGCCGGGGCAGTACGCGCCCAACGTCAGCGGCGAGTTCTTCGAAGTGGGCCTATTCCTCGCGTCGCAGATCATGGACGAGGCGCGGCATCTGGACGTGTTCCGCAAGCGCGCGCTGGCTAACGGCATCGGGCTTCTGCAGGCGGGGCCGGGCGCGGTGAACCTGCTGACGGCGCAGGACTTCACGGAGATGACATCGACGCTGCACCTGGTGGGCGAGGGCTTCGTGCAGTCGCTGTTCCGGATGGGCGAGATGTTCGCGCAGAGCGAGGTGGACAAGCGCATGTTCCGGCTGGCGGCGCAGGACGAGAGCCGGCACGTGGCGTTCGGCGTGATGCACATGAAGTACGTGATGGAAGTGGAGCCGGAGCGGCGGGAGGAGATCCACACGTACCTGGACCGAATGGAAGGGATCCTGGGTGTGGGATCGTCTCAGGCGGGACTGACGGGCGGCGGCGAGACGACCGAGGCGCTGGCGATCCTGCTGGGCGGCGGCACGAGCGAGGTGCAGCTGACCGAGGGGTACGGCAAGCTGCTGGCGATCCGCAGGCGGCAGGTGAACGAGTACATGCACCGGCTGGAGGTCTGCGGGCTGGGCGACCGGCGGCAGAAGATGAACCCGTTCATGGCGGCGGCGCTGGATCCGGTGACGGCGTAGTTGGTCGTTAGTCGTTAGTCGTTAGGGGTTGCGGCGCGATGATACGCGCGCGTTGGGCCCTGGCGATGACGATGAAAACGCTCTGAGAGGATTGACAGGAACATGGCAGACAACGAGACGCCGACCCAGGAGAAGCCCGCGGCACCGCAGATCCCGGGGATCTTCGCGCCACCGGCACCGGACCTGAAGTGGATGAAAGCGCCGACGGAGCGCCCGCCGCGGATCCGCGAGATACCGCCCGAGGGGCTGACCCTGCGCATGGTGGACTACGGATCGTACGGGCAGGCGCCGGATCGCTGGCCGTACGAGAACGACACGCCGCGCGGGGCAGTCCCATCGAAGGAGATGGGGTTGCCGGCGCCGTATACGATCTACGACAAGCTTGAGGTGTGGGCGGAGAACAGCGCGGACCTGTACGAATCGGCGATCCGCGAGCGGTGGAAGCCTTCGACGGACATCCCCTGGGGCTCGATCGAGCCGCTGCCCGACCACATCGAGGCGTCGATCGACCAGATCATGTCGAACATCTCGGAGCAGTCATACAACTCGTGCCAGGTGCTGTCGGGATGGCTGAAGGAGATCTCGTACGGGTTCCACGAAGTGAAGCTGTACCTGGCGACGCAGGTGTTCGACCAGGCGCGGCACACGGAGGTGTTCCGCAAGAGGGCGTTGGCGAACGGCGGCGGGCTGGGCGTGCAGTCGCCGGGATTCTTCAACCGCACGGTGTACGGGGCCTTCAAGTTCAGTGAATTCGCGCTGTACGTGAACATCATGCGGACGTCGTTCCTGCTGGCACTGTGCGAGTTCGGCGAGCGGAAGCTCGCGCGGTCGCAGGTGGACCGGCAGCTGTTCGAGCTGACGGCGAAGGACCTGCGACGCCACCTGGCGTACGGCGTGGAGCACCTGCGGCACTACGTGCTCCAGGGCGGCGAGCAGAAGCGCCGCAACGTGCGCACGTGGCTGGACCGCGCCGAGGTAATGATGGCGGTGGATCTGAAGCGCGACAAGCCGCTTCGCGAGGCGCTGATCCTGGCAACGGGCGACACGCTGGCGGCTGGCAAGGCGGGGCTGAAGGAGCTGCGTGAGGCGCAGCTGAGGCGCTACATCCAGGCGCTGGACTCGGCGGCGTTCCGGGGCCGGGAGGAGCATATCGTCCCGACGCTGCGCGAGGTCATCGATACGCCGTAGGCGGGCACATTACCAGGGACTATCGAAGGGGGCGCACCGGCCGGTGCGTCCCTCTTCTGATCGTGCCTTCCGGGTCGTGCGAGCGGGGGTGCCGAAGGCCGTATACTATCGGCCTAGGTACGCGATGAGCCGCATTCTGGACCGGGAACGGACCTACTACGAGGCGCACAGGGATGAGCTGCTGCGTGAGCATCGCGGCGAGTTTGTCGTAATCAAGGACGATCACCTCCTAGGGATCTATCCAACTCGAAGGGAAGCCCGCGAGGCTGGTCTGCGCGCGCTCGGAAACGTGGACATGTTCGTTCGTGAAGTCAGCGAACACGAGCCGCGGGCCTTTCTGCCGATAGCGATAGTCCACAGCCAGAATGGCTCGTGAATTCGGCGCGTTCTCTCAGACGCCACCGGAAACCCTCTGCCTGGGCAACTGTCGGGGGCGGCGATCAGGATCGATGTCCACACCTCAACCTCCCTTGGCGCTGCGCTCGTTATCGGCCGCCATGCGATTCCCGTTCCCATAACAGGTGCGGCCATCATCGACACGGGCGCAAGTCACACGTGTATCGACAGAGATGTTCTCGACCGGTTGGGTGCGCGGAAGGAAGAGGTCTTTTCGAGCAGTACGCCATCAGGTCGAGCAGAGTTCCCAGCATATGAAGTGCGCCTTGTCCTACCCGAGATCGACCTCTCGATCGGCTTCGATCTCGTGGTCGGCGTGGACTTATCGGGGATGGTGGCCGACCTCGACGGCGACCCAGCACCAGTCATCGCGCTGATCGGGCGGGATGTGCTGGAACGGTGCGTGTTCGTGTACGACGGGCCTGGGGCGGCGTTTTCGCTCTCGGCGTAAGATCACGCACGCCGGGCGTGCCCGTACACTTCCTGCATGGAGTCAAGAGATGGGACGACGACCGGCGGGCTTCCAGTCGTGCCGCTGTCGCTGCTGGCGATCGGCGCGGCGGCAGCCTGGGGCGTCATCCTTCCCCTATCGGGGATCACAAGCGACATCGGCGGGATGGGTTGGGTCGTGGTGGGGATGCTGGCGCTGATTTCGGTTGTCTCGCTGGTCCAGACGCGGTATCTCATCCTGCCGTCGATCTTCAAGGCGCATCGAGCAGGGACGGGGCCGACGACGTTCGCAGAATTAGAGCGAAGTGTGAGCTTGATGGTGTCCATGTTCTCGGTGGCGACCGCCGTTTATATGGGCTTGTAGGCGGGATATTCACTGCGGCGTGGTGGCCGGGGCTGCCGTTCGGGGCGATGGCGCTCGTCACACTGGCAGTGACGCACGGCTATGCGCAGCGACAGTTGGAGGCGCTTCGGCGGGAAGCGCGAGCGAGGGGTGAGGCATGAGCGAGTACAAGTACCTGCAGGTGCGGCGCGAGGGGGCGGTGGTGATCACGACGATGGTCAACCCGCCGCGGAACCTGTTGAACGCAGCGATGGTGGAGGAGCTGCACAGGCTGGTCGACGGGCTGAGGGATGACCCCGACGCGCGGGTGCTCGTGTTGACGGGCGGTGCGGACGGGATCTTCATCACGCACTACGATGTCGGCGAGCTGAGCGCGCTGTCGGATGCCGTGCGCGGGGCGCACTACGACGTGGGGGAGCTGTCGACGCTGTCGGACGCAGTGCGGTCACGGCCGGCGCCGGAGCCGCGAGCGGAGTCGGCGGAGGCGCCGCGGCGGCGGGAGCTGCACGCGCTGAACCGGCTGACCCTGAAGCTGGCAGCGCTGCCGCAGCCGGTGATCGCGGCGATCAACGGGACGGCGATGGGCGGCGGGTGCGAGCTGTCGCTGGCGTGCGACTTCCGGATCATGGCGCGACGCGGGGTGATCGGGCTGCCGGAGGTGCGGGTGGGGATCCTGCCGGGGGCGGGCGGGACGCAGCGGATGACGCGGCTGCTGGGCGCGGCGAAGGCGCTGGAGCTGATGCTGGTGGGCGAGGCGGTGGACGCGGATACAGCGGCGCGGCTGGGGCTGGTGCACCGGGCGGTGGACCCGGACGCGCTGATGCCGGAAGTGATGCGGCTGGCGAACGAGCTGGCGTCGCGGCCGCGGCAGGCGGTGGCGCTAATCAAGCAGTGCGTGCAGCAGGCGCTGGAGCCCTTGCCGCTGGAAGAGCGGCTGGCGTTCGAGTCGGAGCGGTTCATGGAGCTGATGCGGACGGAGGATGCGTCGCGGCTGATGAAGGCGTATCTGGTGAGTGAGCGGCCGCTGAACGAGCTGTGAGGCTAGTTGGTAGTAGGTAGTCGTTAGTTGTTAGATGCCAGCCGATCGAAGCCAAACGGCGCGGGCTCAAAGCCCGCGCTGCGAGACCGGACGACCGCGCGCGTCACCGGACGAAGGTGAAGAGCTTGAGGCCGGGCTGTAAGCGTGGCGGGGGGATGATAAGGCGGTGGGCGCCGACGCTGTAGTGGGTGCCGGCGGGGGCTTCGAAGGCTAGCTCTTCAAAGCCCGAGTCCTCGAACCAGCGGCGGATCTGGGGAGTGATGTCGTTGTCGGGGCGGCGGCCGCGGGTCCAGAGGACGGTGGCGCCCTCGGCGCAGAGCTGGGGGAGGTGGCGGACGGTGTTCTCGATATCAGCGTCGCTGATGTTGCCGAAGATGCCGCAGGCGAGGACGATGTCCGCGGGAACCGCGGAGGTGTAGTTGTCGGTGAGAGCGGCGTCGTCGCCGAGGACGGTCACGCGGCCGAGGCCCGCGAGGCGGGCCGCCGCGCGGGCGGCATCGGCGTTGCGGGGGTCAAGCTCGACGAGGAGCGCGGCGACATCGTCGCGGCGGAGATGCTCGGCGAGGACGGGGATGACGTCGCGGCCCTGGCCTGCGCACATGCTGATGAGGCGGATGGGGCCGGGGCGGGCGTCGATAGCCTCACGGAGGAAGCGCTGGACGGTGCGGAGGCGGCGGGAGAGGGGTGACGTGGGGTCGTCGTAGGGGTGGTGCCATTCGAGCCAGTTGCGGGGGGCCGGTGTGGTCATGTGGTCGCTGGTCGCTAGTCGCTGGTGGTCAGTGCGTCAGTGCGTCAGTGCGTCAGTGCGTCAGTGCGTCAGTGCGTTCAGTGCGTTCAGTGCGTTCAGTGCGTTCAGTGCGTCGGCAGGATGACGCACTGAACGCGCAGGCGCGAATGACGCGCGCGGGCTTTCCACTTGATTGCGCGGCGTCTCGTCCGACCACCTTCTTGTAATTCGCGGGTTCGACATCAATCGGCGAGGATTCTTCGCTGGCGCTCAGAATGACGCGCCTCGCGCCTCCAACCTCCCACCTCTCAAAGCTCACTCCGGGCGGCGGGATAGTTTGTCTACTTCGGCCATCTCTTCCGGGGTGAGCTTCCAGGCGCCGGCGGCGACGTTCTGCTCGAGCTGCTCGGGCTTGGTGGCGCCGGCGATGACGCTGGAGACCCAGGGGTGGCTGGCGAGCCAACCGATGGCGAGATCGAGCATGGTGTGGCCGCGCTGCTGGGCGAAGTCCTCGAGCGACGTGAGGACGGCGAAGTTCTGCTCGGTGAGGACGCCCTGGGCGCGCTGGCCCATGGCGGCGATGCGGGTGCCCTCGGGCGGGGGCTGGCCCGGGCGGTACTTGCCGGTGAGGAAGCCGTTGGCGAGCGGGAAGTAGGGCAGGACGCCCACGCCGTACTTCTCGGCGACCTGGCCCAGGTCGCGTTCGATGCGGCGGTCGAGCAGGTTGTACTGGTTCTGCGCGCTGATGAAGGGCGAGAGATGCTCGGTACGGGCGACCCACTGGGCCTCGACGACCTGCCACCCGGTGTAGTTGCTGCAGCCGACGTAACGGACACGGCCGGACTTCACGACGTCGTCGAGCGCGCGCATGGTCTCCTCGATGGGCGTGGCGACGTCGGGGAAGTGCATCTGGTAGAGGTCGATGTAGTCGGTATCGAGGCGCTTCATGCTCGCGTCGACGGCCTCGAAGATGTACTTGCGGGAGCCGCCGCCCCAGAGGGGGCCTTCGCCCATGGGCGTGCGGAACTTGGTGGCGAGGATGATGTTGCGGCGGTGGGGCTTGATGGCGGCGCCCAGGAACTCCTCGGACTTGCCGCGGGCGCCATAGACATCGGCGGTGTCGAAGAAGTTGATGCCAAGCTCGACGGCCTTGTCGACGACAACCTTCGTCTGATCCGCGTCGATACGCATCCCGAAATTGTTGCAGCCGAGGCCGACCGCCGAGACCTGGAGGCCGGACTTGCCGAGGTTCCTGTATTCCATACCGCACTGTGCTCCTTCTTGTGGGCGTTGGATCGCGATTGTAGCAGCGGGGCCGCGTTAGCGGGCTGTCAATTCGGGTCATGGCGATAGGGATTTGCAGCACGCCCACCGGAGTGCTCTACAGTTCTGCAATCCGAGCCGCGTAGGATGCGGACACTGCGGGGAGCGGACGCATGGGGACGTGTTAGAGAGCCGCTGCCTCGTTGATGATGCGCAACGTCATCCTCCTGACCCTTGGGATTGCTATCGGGGTGAGCCTCGGCTTCTCGGCCGCTGCCGCGCGGTCCCCGGAGCCGGCGCAGCCACTGCGGCTGGTGGCGCTGGGCGACTCGATCACGGCCGGGTATGGCGTGGAGCCCATGAAGACGTACCCGGAGCTGGTCGCTAGGGGCCTTGGCGCGCGCTCCGGGCGGGACGCGGTAGTGACCAACCTGGGCGTGAACGGGCTGCGCACGGGCCAGTTGCTGGACCTTCTGCGGACGGATCCACAGTACAGGGATGCGGTCGCGGCAGCGGACGTGATCACGATCGATATCGGCACGAATGACCTTTCCATGGCGCGAGCCGCGTACTATCGCGGGACGTGCGGCGGCAGGGACAACCGGGGGTGCCTGTCACAGGCGCGGCGGACCTTTCGTGACGAGCTGGGGCAGATCACGGACGAGATCCTGCGGCTGAAGCGGAGCGATGCGGACGTCGTGATGATCGACGTGTACTTCTTCTACTTCAACGACACGGGGTTAGCGAGCAAGTACTCGCCGCCGCTGGACGCAACGGCCGAAATAAAGCAGCCGGGAATGCTGCTGCTCTCGGTCAACACGTTTGTGCGTGCCACGGCGGAGGGCATGGGTTTTGGGTTCGCTTCCGCGCGCAGTGCATTTAACGGAGAGAGCGGGATCGAGAGCCCGCTGGCACGGGGAATGGTGCTGCCGCTGCCGGACGGCATGCATCCGAGCGAGCGAGGGCACGCGTCGATCGCGGAGGCGGTGCTGGGGGCGCTGGCCCGCTGAACACTCCATCACCGCCGCTCCCTATCCTCGTACGGAGGACAGTTCTCTCCAACGGCGACTCTTCGAAAGGGACCGCTGCTTCGCAGGGCAGCGCCTGTCCGTACGCGAAACCGCGGGCTACATTTCGGGCGATGACGCCGGAACAGATGGCGGTGCGGGAACGGCACATGGCGGGGAGCTGGTGGCGGCGGCGGATGCTGTCGGTGCCGGGGCAGGTGCTGTCGGGGACGGGGGCGTACAACGTCGCGAAGGAGATGCTGGTCCAGGCGGACTGGCGGGTGCTGGACGTGGGGTGTGCGGCGGGGAGCCGTCTGCTGGTGTTCGACCAGCAGGTCAAGTTCGTGGCGCACTCCGCGGCGGCGGTAGAGCCGGTCGAGGCGCTGGCGCGGCGGGCGGAGACGGCGTTCCTGGACGCGGGGCGGCCACTGAGCGCGATGGTGTCGGACCCGGGGGCGCTGCCGTTTCGGGACGAGGCGTTCGACGTGGCGTTCTGCGCGGACCTGCTGCGGTTCCTGGACGTGCGCGGCGCGCAGGCGGCGCTGCGGGAGATCGCGCGGGTGCTCCGGCCGGGGGCGAACTGCCTGGTGTGGGACCTGGCGCCGGCGGACGGGCGGTTCGGGTGGTGGCAGCGGCTGTGGCTGCGGGGGTACGGCGGCGGGACGCGCATCGCCAGCGAGAAGAGCCTGATGTCGCTGGCGGAGCGCAGCGGGTTCGACGTGGCGGAGCCGGCGCGGCTGCGGCCGTGGCTGTACCCGCCGATCGCGCGTGCGTCGCTTGTGGCGAAGAAGCTGCCGCCGGGGTGGCGGCGCGAGGGGCAGAACCTGATCCCACCGGGAGCCGGTTAGCAAGTTAGCTTGTTAGCGGGTTAGCGGCGCCGGGCCAGTTGTCGTCGGACTGGCAGAGGGCGCGGAGGTGGTTGATCTCGCCGGCGTGGTAGAGGTCGTGCTCGATCATGACGGCGATGATGCGGCGCGTCTCCATCATCTCGCCCCAGTGGGTCTTTCGCGGCAGCGGCAGTTCGGTGTCGGTGAGAGCGGCGATGCTTTCGCGCAGCGCGCGCTGCCCTTCGGCGAGCCAGTGGCGGTAGGCGGCAGCGGGATCGCGCTGGCCATCGAGGTCGCCCGCGACGCTCGCAAGGTCATCCCAGCGCAAGGTCCCGGTGCCGAAGGCGTGGTCGTTGTACATGTATTTCGCCCAGCCAGCGTGGCGGACGATGGCGCGGACGGAACGCGAGCCGCCGGACGGGCGCCAGGTCCAGTCGTGGGGGCGGACGTTGCGCAGGTTGGCGAGCAGGGAGTGCTCGTCGTCACCCTCGAACGCCTGGTCGAGGAGGTAGAGCATGGCGTCGACAGCGGCGCGTGACATGCGGGCGTGCCTCCATGTCCCTTCCGGGCCTTCGGCAGTATCTTACGCCCGAAGACTCGTCGTGTGAACCTCCCTTTCGAGGAGACAGCCATGCCAAGTAACCGCAACGTGCCCACCGTCGCCGAATACCAGGCATACAGGGACCGGTTCAACAACTGGGGGCGGTGGGACGCCGATGACCGCTACGGAACCCTGAACCACATCACGCCCGAGGTCCGGCGTCATGCCGCCGCTCTGGTGCGGGAAGGCCGCTCGATCTCACTGGCCAACCCGCTGGCCACCGCGGCCGTCCTCCCTGGTGCGAGGAACACGCAACCGGCCGAGCACCGAATGAACATCGGCAGTGGTGGGTGCGGGGACTACATCGGCGTGTCGTACCACGGCTTCGTGAATACGCACATCGACGCGCTGTGCCACATCTTCACCGAGGACGGGCGGCTGTACGGCGGGCGCCCGTCGTCGGACGTGACGACAGATGGCGCGCGTACGAACGCGATCGACGGCTGGCGCGAGGGCATCGTGACGCGCGGGGTGCTGTACGACGTCGCGCGGCAACGTGGTGTGGACTACGTGACAGAACAGGAGCCCGTGCACTGGTGGGAGCTGGAGCATATCGCGAAGGCGCAGGGCGTCGAGGCGCGGGCGGGCGATGCGGTGCTGGTGCGGATGGGGGCGCCCGCGTTCTGGGCGGCGAACCCCGAATTCAGCCCGCCCTGGCAGGCACCCGGGCTTCACGCCTCGGCGCTGGAGTTTCTCTTCGGCCACGACGCGGCGCTCCTGGGATGGGACCTGATGGAGGCGCCGGGCCAGGAGGAGTACCGCGCACCCGCGCTGCCGATTCACTCGATTGCAATCCCCTACATGGGCCTGCCGCTTCTGGACAACGCAAACTTCGACGAGCTTGCGGTGGCGTGCGCGGAGGCGGGCCGGTGGGAGTTCATGCTGACGATCGCGCCGCTGGTGGTAATCGGCGGGACGGGCTCGCCGGTGAATCCAATCGCGCTGCTGTAGGTCAGAACCCGGCGAACTCGTCGGCGAAGAGGGCGACGGCGCCGCCGGTGTGCCAGAAAACGACGGTGCCGCTTAGCTGGCCGCCGCCAGGACACGTCCCGTACGGACGTCGTCGGTTGACGGCGGCGATGAGGCCGGCCATGGCCTTACCGGTGTAGACGGGATCGAGCAGGAGCGCCTCGGTACGGGCGGCGAGACGGACGGCGTCGCGCGCTTCGTTGGTGATGGAGGCGTACTTCGGGCCGCAGTGGTCGGCGACGATCATCTCACCCGCGGGCTCGGGGCGGCCGGCCAGAGCAGCGGTCTTCGCGGCGAGGCGCGGGACGCTGACGGTGAGCGGCACCGGCGGGCGCGAGACGTCGATGCCGAGGACGCGCACCTCGCGCGGGAGGCCGGCGAGCAGGCCGGCGTGGGTGCCGCCACTGCCATCGGCGATGACGATCCAGTCCGGCGGCTCGGGCATCTGCGACAACAGCTCGTCGGCAGCGTGCACGTAGGCGAGGGCGCCGACGGGCGTCGCGCCGCCCACGGGCATGTGGTACGCGGACGGGCCGATCTTCTCGGCGACGCGCTTCACTTCCTCTTCGAGGTCGGCCCAGTTTTCGGTGCCGAGAAAGGCGACCTCGGCGCCGAAGAGGCGATCGAGGATGATGTTGCCGGAGTCGTGCTTCGGGGCATCGCCGCCGAGGACGAGGTGGCACTTCAGGCCGAGCTTTGCGCACGCGGCGGCGGTCATGCGGCAGAAGTTGGACTGCTGGCCGCCGGTGGTGACGACGGTGTCGCAGCCCTTCTCGACGGCGTCGCGGAGGAGGTAGTCCAGCTTGCGGGCCTTGTTGCCGCCGAGGGCGAGGCCGGTGAGGTCGTCGCGCTTCACGAGCACGCGGACGCCGAGTTCGGCGGAGAGGCGAGGGGCGTCGTCGAGGGGTGTGGGGAGGACGGAGAGGGGAGCGAAGGCGGGTGCTGTGGTCATCGCGCGTGATTGTACCGCGAGGCGTGCGCGCGGCGGAGGGTGTTTTGGCGCGTGACGCGCTTCAGCACAGACGCAGCACAACGGAGCTGACGCGCGCACGCATGAACGCGGCGCGCGTCTCTCCCTTGCGCGCTATTTGGCGCTCGCCATTCGTCACGAAATTGATAGGGACGGAAGGTAGACGTAGCCCGCGCACGCCACCGCGAAACACCATCATTGATGACAGAGACAGGGAGGTGTGACCACATGTGGACGAACTCTTTGAAGCTGGGTGGGCGTTCAGGACTTCCGACAGCGATGAAGTTGTGCGCGGCGGTGGCGATGCTTGCGGCGTTCGCCGCATGCGGAGACGACGACGGTGACGACGAGAACGGTGTGACACCGGACGCGACCTCCGCCACGACGAACGGAGCGACAGCGACGGCCGGTTCGAGCGGCGGCGGGGGAAACGTTACGGTGCTGGGGATCTGGGGCGACGAAGAGCTGGCGTCGTTCGAGGCAATGGTTGCCGGGTGGGACGGGACGATGGACTTCACGGGGACGCGGGACATCACGGCACTGCTGACCACACGCGTGGATGGCGGAAGTCCACCGGACGTCGCCATCCCGGCGGAGATCGGGCTGTTCCAGCAGTTCGCGAGCGAGGGGAAGCTGACTCCGCTCTCGGAATGTGCGGGCCTGGAAGACCTGGTGCGGGCTAACTATCCACAGGCGTTTATCGACCTGGGGACCGTGGACGGGACGCTGTACGGGTTCTTCATGAAGGCCGACACGAAGGGGACCATCTTCTACGACCCGGCGTTCTTCGCGGAGCAAAACTTACAGCCACTGGAGGCAAGCGCCTCGTTCGAGGATCTGATCGCGCTCTCTGACGCGATCATGGCGACGGGGACGCCGCCGTGGTCGATCGGCGAGGAAGCAGGAGCGGGTTCGGGGTTCCCGGGCTCCGACGTGATTCAGCAGATCGTGCTGAACGAGCAGGGGGAGGATTACTACGACAGTATTGTGGCCGGTGATACGCCGTTCAGCGACGACGGGATGAAGGACGCCTGGGAGAAGTTCGGGCAGCTCGCGTTGACCGAGGGTTACACCGTGCAGGGGGGCGCGGCGGGCATAAACGCGGCGAACTTCCAGGACGCGACCTATCCGCCGTTTCAGGACCCGCCGGGCGCGGCGATGACGCCACTGGGCGGATTCGCGGTGACGTTCATCAAGGAACAGTTCCCGGACGCCCAACCGGGGACCGACTACGACTTCTTCCCGTGGCCCGGCGGCAAAGTGACTGGTGGGGCGAACATCGCGTACGCGTTCAACGGCGATCCGGACACGTGCTCGTTCCTGATGCACATCGCGGGGGCGGAAGCGCAGCAGATCTGGGTGGAGCGGGGCGGCTTTACATCGGTGAACAAGGACGTCTCGATGGACGCATATCCCGATGACGTGGCGCGAAAGCTGGCCGAGCAACTGCTCAATGCGGATGTGTTCCGGTTCGATCTGGACGACGCGATCGGCGGAGCCGGGCAGCAGGCCGAGTTCGAGGGAGTCACGCAGTACCTTAACGACCCGGGCAGCCTGGACGGCATCCTCTCGAACATCACCACGGCTCGCTAGCTCTCTTCGCGAGGAAGGCGCATGGTCGGACGCAGATGGTGGGTGCCGTGGATCTGGCTGTCGCCGGCGCTGTTGTTGCTGAGCGTGTTCCTGGTCTACCCATCCATCGACACGATCCGCCGCAGCTTTCTGGACGAACGCTCGCAGAGTTTCGTCGGGTTCGACAACTACCAGTACATCATCGACAACCCACGGCCGCTGGCGGGAGACACGCACTCAGCGCTGCTGAATAACTTGCTGTGGTTGACGCTCTTCACATCAGCGACCATCGCGCTGGGCCTGGTCATCGCGGTCCTGGCCGGGCGGGTGCGGTATGAGGCGATCGCGAAGTCGCTGATATTCGTGCCGATGGCGATCTCGTTCGTGGCGGCGTCCGTGATCTGGCGGTTCATGTACGAGTTCAACACGGACATCGGCACGGTGAACGCGGTGGTGCGTGAGCTGGGCGGGCACAGCACCGCGTGGTTGCAGAACACCGGCTCGCCGCAAACCTGGCTTACGGGCGCCGGGCCCGACAAGGCGCCCCAGCCCATTCAGCTGAACAACTTTTCACTGATCACGGTGGGCGTGTGGATGTGGACCGGCTTCGCAGTGGTGATCCTCTCCGCGGGACTGAAGGGGATCTCGACCGAGGTGCTGGAGGCGGCGCGTATCGACGGTGCGAGCGAATGGCAGATCTTCCGGCGCGTGATCATGCCGATCCTTTCGCCCACGATCGTCGTGACGGCGACGACGCTTGTGATCTACTCGCTGAAGCTCTTCGACCTGATCTATGTGATGACCGGCGGGCGGTTCAAGACGGACCTGGTGGCAACGCTGTTCTTCAAGGAGGCCTTTGTGCTGAGGGACGTCGGCGTGGGAGCAGCGCTGGCCGTGGTGTTGTTGCTCGGCGTGGTGCCGGTGGCGCTGATCAGCCTTCGCCGCTTCCAGTACCAGGAGGAGATCCGATGATTCGGGCGAACGCAGCCATCGAGGAACCTCGCGCGGAAGAGCGGCCAGTCCGGACCGGTGCGCGCCTGCTGGCCCGTCTGCCGCTGCACGCGACGATCATCGCGATCGTGCTGGTGTGGAGTATTCCTACCGTAGCGTTGTTCGCGAGCTCCTTCCGCGATCCGACGGCGATCTCGGCATCGGGCTGGTGGCACACGCTGGACAAACCGGGCGATCTGACCCTGGACAACTACGAAGAGGTGCTGGACAAACAGGGGATGGGCCGCGCCTTCCTGAACAGCCTGCTGATCACGGTCCCTACGACCGTGCTGGTGGTGCTGGTGGCGGCGGCGGCGGCCTACGCCTTCGCGTGGATGGAGTTCCCGGCGCGCAATCTGCTGTTCCTGGCGGTGGTGGCGATGCTGGTCGTGCCGTTGCAGATGACGCTCATTCCGGTGCTGCGGTTGTACACGCACCTGACGGTGGACACAGAGCTGCCGCTCGTTGGCGGGAGGCTTTTCGGCACGAACAGCTACGCCGGGTTGTGGCTGGCGCACACGGCGTACGGGCTACCGTTCGCGGTGTTCCTGCTGCGGAACTTCTTCGGGGCACTGCCGCGCGACCTGTTCGAGTCGGCATACCTGGACGGCGCATCGGACCTGACCGTGTTCCGGCGGATCGTGCTGCCGCTCTCGATGCCGGCGCTCGCGGCGCTTGCGATCTTCGAATTCCTGTGGGTGTGGAACGACCTGCTCGTGGCGCTGGTGTTCCTTGGTGACCCGTCGATGTTCCCGATGACGGTACGGATCCAGAGCCTGGTCAGCTCGTTCGGCACGAACTACCAGGTGCTGACGGCGGCGGCATTCGTCTCGATGGCGCTGCCGCTTGCGGTGTTCTTCGCGCTGCAGCGGTACTTCGTCGAGGGCGTGCTGGCGGGAGCGACGAAGGGCTAGGCCGGGAGCGAACGATGGCGTCCGTGGTGTTCGACCGTGTCAGCAAGCGATACGACCGCAGCTATGCGCTGAAAGAGCTGAGCCTGACCATCGAAGATCGAGAGTTCCTGGTGCTGGTCGGGCCTTCCGGCTCGGGGAAATCGACCGCGATGAGGATGCTGGCGGGACTGGAGGAGGTAAGCGAGGGTCGCGTGTACATCGGCGAGCGGATGGTGAACCACGTGCCGCCGCGCGACCGCGACATCGCGATGGTGTTCCAGTCGTACGCGCTCTACCCGCACATGTCGGTATACGACAACATGGCGTTCGGGCTGGAGCTGCGGCATCTGCCGCGGCCGGAGATCCGCCGACGGGTCGAAGAGGCGGGGCGCATTCTGGGCATCGAGGAACTGCTGGGCCGCAAGCCGCGGCAGCTCTCGGGCGGGCAACGGCAACGGGTGGCACTGGGGCGGGCCATCGTGCGGGACCCGAAGGTGTTTCTGCTGGACGAACCGCTGTCTAACCTCGACGCGAAGCTGCGAGTGCAGACGCGGGCGGAGATCAGCAAGCTGCACCAACGCCTGGGGACGACGTTCGTGTATGTAACACACGACCAGGTGGAGGCGATGACGATGGCCACCCGCATCGCCGTCTTGAAGGACGGTGAGCTACAGCAGGCAGGCACACCGCACGATCTGTATCACACGCCACGCAACGTGTTCGTGGCCGGGTTCATCGGAAGCCCGGCCATCAATTTCCTGAACGCGGTGGTGACAGGGCCGGACGGCGAGTCGCTTCGGGTGGTGATCGGCCAGGCGCTGCTGGAGCTGCCCGGCTCGCTCCAGCAGCGGCTGGCGGCGTTTCGCGACCGCCCGCTCCTGCTGGGCATCAGGCCAGAACACATATACGACCGCGAGTTCGTGCCGCAGGGGATCCGGCCGGCGCTCGCGCGTGCGCTGGTGGAGGTGACGGAACTGATGGGGAACGAGACGCTGCTGCACCTTCGCCTGGAGGACACTCCGCTGCTGGCGCGGGTCGACGCGCGCACGCATGCGCGGCCGGGGCAGGAAATCGAGATCGCGTTGGACATGGAGCGGGTGTACGCGTTTGACCCGGCGACGGAGGAGGCGATCGCGTCTTGAACCGGCCCCGCAACGGGTCAGTTCACGCGGCGGGTGCCCTGCCAGTAGAGCTCGCGGATGAGGAACTTCTGGAGCTTGCCGGTCGCCGTGCGCGGAAGCGACTCCACGAACTCCACAGACGTGGGGCACTTGAAGTGCGCGAGGTGCTGGCGGCTGAACTCGATGATCTCTTGCTCTGTGGGCGCGTGACCATCGCGCAGGACGATGAGCGCTGTCGGGGTCTCGCCCCACTTCTCGCTGGGAACGCCGATGACGGCGCACTCGAGGACGGCGGGGTGCTTGTAGAGCGCGTCCTCGATCTCGGGCGAGGAGATGTTTTCGCCGCCGGAGATGATCACGTCCTTCTTGCGGTCGACGATGTGGATGCTGCCGGTCTCGTCCCAGACGGCCAGGTCGCCGGTGTGGAAGTAGCCGTCGTAGATGGCCTTCGCGGTCTCGTCGGGCTGCTCCCAGTAGCCTTTCAGCACGACGTTGGAGCGCGCGCAGACCTCGCCGATGCTGACGCCGTCCTGCGGAACCGGGTTGCCGTCGTCGTCGAGCACCTGGATGTCGACGCCGATCGCCTCCACGCCGGCGCGTGACCGGCGGGCATAGTCGCCCTCGGCGTAGTGATAGTCAGGTTGGGAGACGGTGAGGATGGGCGCGGTCTCGGTGAGGCCGTAGATCTGGATGAATTCCCAGCCCAGCTCCTGTTCGAGCTTCTGGATGAAGGCGACGGGCGGCGGCGCACCGGCGATGGTGAAGCGCGGGCGCGTCGTGATGGTGTGGTTGGCTTTACCCTCGTATTCGATGATGACGCTGAGGACCGCGGGCGCCATGCAGGCGAATGTCACGCCCTCCTGCTCGATAAGGCGGTAAATGTCGGGGCCGTTCACCGCGCGGAGGACGACGTGCGTGGCGCCCATGGCGGTGAGCGCGAAGGGGCCGCCCCAGCCGCTGGCGTGGAACATCGGCAGCGTCCACAGCTCGACGTCGTCGTGGGTGATGCGCAGGTGCGCGATGAAGTTGTAGGCGTTGATGTAGCAGTTGCGGTGCGTGAGCATCACGCCCTTCGGGCGGGCGGTGGTGCCCGACGTGTAGTTGATGGAGAACACGTCGTTCTCGTCCTGCTCGACGGCGGGCGGGGCCGTCTCCGGTTGGCCGGCGATGATCGTCTCCCAGTCGGCCCACCCGGAGGGGCTGGAAGGGCGGGCTTTCAGCCCGCCCTGCGAGACTTCATGGTCCTGGGCGACGATCCAGTGCTTCACGGACGCCAGGTTCGGGCGGATCTCGTCGACGACCTTCGTGTAGTCGTAGTCGACGAGGACGCAGGTGACGCCGGCGTGGTTGATGATGTACTGGTGGTCGGCGGCGGCGAGGCGGTAGTTGAGGGGGACGATGATGGCGCCGATCTGCGAAACGCCGTAGTAGCTCTCGAGAAAGAAATGCGAGTTGGGGCTGAGGATGCAAACGCGGTCGCCCTTGGCGATGCCGAGGGCGAGCAGGGCGTGGGACAGCTTGTTGGCGCGCGCCTGGAAGTTGCTGTAGGTGAAGCGGTGGTCGCCATCGACGATGGCGGTCTTCTCGCCGTAGAGCTTGGCGGCGCGGCGGAGAAAGTCGTTGACCAGCAGGGGTACTTCCATCGTGGGCGCGCCTCCTCGCGTACCGGCGATCTTACAGCCGAAGCGCCCGGACGGGAATCCAGGTGGGCGGACGGGACAGCTTCTCGTTGTGCTGACACGACGTGTCAGGAGCGGGTTGCGGGGCGGCGGGGGGCGGGCGTAGGCTGACCCTCACATGGGCGAAGCACTGACTGTCATACACGACGAACGGAGCGGGATGCGCCACGAGAACGTGTTCGGGGCGCCGCATCCGGCGCTGCGCGCGCACGTGCGGTCGTACGTGGGGTACTCGTCGTCCACCGGCGGCGTCGCTAGGCGGCGGCACTCGCCATCCGGCATCGTGCCGCTGATCATCACGCTGGGTCCGCGGATCGGGATCGTCGAGGACGCCGCGCGCAAGGGGCCGGCGACGTACGTGGACGCGTTCATCGCGGGGATGCACGACGTGTACGCGTTGTCGGAGTCTCCGGGCGAGGCGTGCGGGATCCAGATCGACTTCACGCCGCTGGCGGGGTACCTGCTGCTGGGCCGGGACATGTCGGACCTGACTAACCGGGCGGTTGCGCTCGAAGACGTGTTCGGGGCTGAAGGGCCGCACCTGAGGGAGCGGCTGCTGGATGAGCCGCGCTGGGAGGAGCGCTTCCGGATCGTCGACGGGTTCGTCGCGAGGCGCCTGGAGCGCGCGAAGCCCGCGTCGCCGGCGGTGGCGTGGGCATGGCGGAGGCTCAACGAGACAGCGGGCAGCGCGCCGGTGGGGGAACTGGCGCGGGAGATCGGTTGGAGCCGGAAGCACCTGGCGGCGCGTTTTCGCGAGCAGATTGGCTTGCCACCGAAGGCGGTTGCGCGGATCCTGCGCTTTCAGGCGGCGGAACGCGCGATCAACGCCGGCGTCGAGCTGGGCTGGAGCGACCTGGCCGCGCGCTGCGGCTACTACGACCAGGCGCACCTGATCCGCGCCTTCCGGGAGTTCGCGGGCGTAACACCGGGCGAGTACGTCGCACGGCGGCTGCCGGACGGGCTGGAGGACTGACAGGTAACTTCCGTACAAGACGGCGCCAGCGTGCGTCCGTACCCTGCTCCTCATCAACAACAACTAAGGAGCGACACCATGGGATACGAGACCGCAACCATCCACCCCCGCCTGTTCTATAAGGACACTCGCGCGGCCATCGACTGGCTGGAGCGCGCGTTCGGATTCCGCCAGCTGATGGCCGCGCCCGACGAGCAGGGCCGGATCGTCCATGCGGAGCTCGCGCTCGGCCCCCTCGTGATCATGGCCGGTGACGTCGGCGCGGGGAGCATGGCGCAGGCCACGACACCGCGCGACTCCGGCGGCTACACCCAGTCCGTGTATATCGCCATCGATAACGATGCCGTGCGCTCTCACTATGAGCGGGCGAAGGCGGCAGGCGCGGAGATCACGCGGGAGCTGGAGACGAAGGACTACGGCGGGAGCGGCTACTCGGCCCGGGACCTGGAGGGGCACGAGTGGAGCTTCGGGAGCTACCGGCCGGAGATCCCGGCATAGTCAGCAAGCAAATCAGCAGAGAGCGACTGACGTGAGTGCGAACAACGGCTACGGAGGGGTCACGGCGTACCTCTGCGCAAACGGCGCGGCGGAGGCGATCGAGTTCTACAAGAAGGCGTTCGGCGCGGAGGAGAAATACCGCATGGACATGGACGGGCGCATCGGGCACGCCGAGCTCGTAAGCGGCGAGACGGTGCTGTATCTCTCGGACGAGTGGGCGGACTACAAGGTGCTGTCGCCCAACACGCTGAAGGGGAGCTCGGTGTCGTTCGTGCTGAACGTCACGGACGTCGACGCGGCGTGGGGCCGGGCGATCGGCGCGGGGGCGCGGGTCGAGCGGCCGATCACGGAAGCGCCGTACGGACGGGGCGGCTGGTTGATCGATCCGTACGGCCACCGCTGGAACCTGACGACGCCGAACCCGGACTTCAAGCCGGAGGACATGCGGTAGCAGACGGATAGTCAAGACGGTTGAAGCGGACGGGAGTGCCCTGGGACGTGTCGTACCACGACGGCCCGGCGCCCTGGGATATCGACCAGCCGCAGCCGGTAGTCGTGCGTCTGGCATCCGCAGGCGGATTCGCCGGAGCGGTGCTCGATGCGGGCTGCGGGACCGGCGAGAACGCTCTTCACGTGGCCTCGCTGGGGTTGTCGGTCCTGGGCGTTGACGTGGCTGAGACGGCGCTGGAGATCGCCCGAGCGAAGGCAGCCGGCCGTGGGATCGAGGTTGAGTTCGCTACGGCAGACGCGTTCCACCTGGAGCGCCTGGGGCGCAGGTTTGAGACGGTGCTGGACTGCGGGCTGTTCCACACGTTCGATGCCGACGAGCGACCAGGATACGTGGCGAGTCTCGCGTCGGTGACCAGGCCAGATGGGACCCTGTACGTGTTGTGCTTCAGTGACGATGGTCCCGATACGGGCCCGCACCCTGTCAGTCAGGAAGAGCTGAGAGCGGCGCTTAACCCGAGCCGTGGTTGGAGTGTCGCTGCCATCGAACCGGACCGGATTATGACGAGGTACCACGACGAGGGCGCACCGGCCTGGTTCGCGACAGTCCAACGGATATAAGCTGCCGGACGGTGCCGACATGGACGGGGTTCGAGCAAGCGGAACCAGAGTTCGCCGCGAGGGTGCGGCGGCTGTTCGACGCCGGTCGGCACAAAACAATCGCGACGATCCGCGCCGACGGCTCGCCACGCATCTCCGGCATCGAGTGCGAGTTCGCGGACGGCAATTTGCGCTTTGGTTCGATGACCGGCGCACGAAAGGGGACGGACCTCAAGCGGGATCCCCGCTTCGCCCTGCACGGCCCGAACTTCCACCCCGAGGAGGGCAAAGAGAGCGATTGGCCTGGCGAGGCCAAGATCGCCGGGCGAGCCATCCCGGCTGGCCCCATAACCACGGATGAGACGAGCGAGCATCCGGACGGGGAAATGTTCGTCGCCGACATAGTCGAGGTTGTCATCACCCACCTCAACGCCGAGGCTACCAAGCTTGTCGTTGAGTCCTGGACGCCCGAGCGAGGACTGCGAAGGGTCGAGCGCGACTAGCGCCCGGTTAGGTTGTTGAAGCGGGCTGGCTGAGAGCCCGCCCTGCGTGATGCGTGCCACGCGCGCGCCTGCACTACAAGCGAGGAGGCGCCCGCAAGCACTGCGGGCGCCTCTATTCTCTACTCCCTGTTTCCTGTTCCCTGCCGTTACACCTCGCGGAATTCGCCTTCGACGGTGCCTTCTTCGGCGGGGCCTTCGGCGGCGGGCTCGCCCTCCGGGCCGGCGCCGTCGGGGCCGGGGGCGCCCTGCGCGCCGTAGACGGCCTGGCCGATGCGCTGCATGGCCTCGCCCAGCTCGTTCGTGGCCGAGCGGATGGTGTCGGTGGTGCCGGACTGCAGGGCGCTACGGACCGCGGCGACCTTGCCCTCGACCTCCGACTTCAGGTCTTCAGCGATCTTGTCGACGTTCTCGCGCACCGTCTTCTCGGCCTGGTAGGCCATGCTGTCGGCGGTGTTTCGGATCTCGATCTCCTCGCGGCGCTGCTTGTCCTCGGACGCGTGCAGCTCCGCTTCCTTCTGCAGCCGCTCGACTTCCTCCTTCGAGAGGCCGCCGCCGGCGGTGATGGTGATCTTCTGCTCCTTCCCGGTCGCCTTGTCGCGCGCGGAGACGTTGAGGATGCCGTTCGCGTCCAGATCGAAGGTCACCTCGACCTGGGGCACGCCGCGCGGCGCGGGCAGGATGCCGTCGAGGATGAAGCGGCCGAGCGACTTGTTGTCCTGCGCCATCGCGCGCTCGCCCTGCAGCACGTGGATCTCGACGGAGGGCTGGTTATCGGCCGCGGTGGAGAACACCTGCGACTTGCTGGTCGGGATGGTGGTGTTGCGGGTGATGAGCGGCGTGGCGACGCCGCCCAGCGTCTCGATGCCGAGCGTCAACGGCGTGACGTCGAGCAGGAGGACGTCGCGGACCTCGCCCTTCAGCACGCCGGCCTGGATGGCGGCGCCAATGGCGACGACCTCATCCGGGTTCACGCCCTTGTGAGGGTCCTTGCCGAAGAACTGACGCACCTTCTCCTGCACGAGCGGCATCCGCGTCTGGCCGCCGACCAGCACCACTTCGTCGATCTGCGCGGCGGTGAGGCCGGCGTCCTGGAGCGCGGCCTTCAACGGCACCAGCGTCTTCTCGACGAGCTCGCCTACAAGCTGCTCGAGCTTGGCGCGCGTGATGGTAATGGCCATGTGCTTGGGGCCTTCGGCGTCGGCGGTGATGAAGGGCAGGTTCACCTCGGTCTGCTGGGCCGAGGAGAGCTCGATCTTCGCCTTCTCCGCCGCCTCCTTCAGGCGCTGGAGGGCCATGCGGTCCTGCTTCAGGTCGATGCCCTGCTCGCGCTTGAACTCGGTGACCAGGAAGTCGATGACGCGCTGGTCGAAGTCGTCGCCGCCCAGGTGGGTGTCGCCGTTGGTGGACTTCACCTGGAAGGTGCCCTCGCCCAGCTCGAGGATCGAGATGTCGAAGGTGCCGCCGCCCAGGTCGTAGACGGCGATGACCTCCTCGCCCTTCTTGTCGAGGCCGTAGGCCAGGGAGGCCGCGGTGGGCTCGTTGATGATGCGCAGAACCTCGAGGCCAGCGATCTTGCCGGCGTCCTTTGTGGCCTGCCGCTGGGCGTCGTTGAAGTACGCGGGGACGGTGATGACGGCCTCGGTGACGGCTTCGCCCAGGTAGGCCTCGGCGTCGGCCTTCAGCTTTTGCAGGATCATGGCGCTGACCTCGGGCGGGCTGTAGCTGCGGCCGCCCATGGCCACCTGCGCGTCGCCGTTGCCGGCGCGCTCGATCCTGTAGCCCATGAGGCTGATGTCGCGCTGGACCTCGACGTCCTCGAACTTCCGCCCCATCAGCCGCTTCACGGAGTAGATGGTGTTGTCGGGGTTCGTGACGGCCTGGCGCTTGGCGACGGTGCCGACGAGGCGTTCGCCGCTCTTGCTGACAGCGACGACGGACGGCGTGATGCGGCCGCCCTCACTGTTGGCGATGACGACGGGGTCGCCCGCCTCCATGACGGCGACAACGGAGTTCGTGGTGCCGAGGTCGATGCCGATTACCTTACCCATTGTCTTCTCTCTCCTGTGCTCCGCTGACCGCGGCTAGTCTGCTATCTGGCTCAGCTCGTGCAGGGCGTCAGCGGCGAGCCGTTCGATGCGTTCCATCTCTTCCACTTCCGCCTGCAGCCCCTGCAGGTCCATGGCGACGGCCTTGCGCTGGCGCAGACGCTCGGCACGGTGCTGGGCCTTGGCGCGCAGCAGCTCGGCGGCGGCGCGGATGTGTTCGTTTCCCTGTGTTGTCTGTGTCATGTGTGAGTCCTCAGGCGTCAGTCGTCAGCTGTCAGTGTTTGCTCTTTGCTCTTTGCCGTTTGCCGCGGATTCCCGCTGTCCCCTGTCCGCTACGCTTCCAGCTCCTTGATCACGCCTTCGCCGGTGCCGACGACCACCATGGACGGGCGGAGGACCTTCTCGCCGAGTTTGTAGCCCTTCTGGGCGACGGCGATGACACGGTTCTCCTCCCCGGGGCCCTGGCTGACGGCCTCGTGGAGCGCGGGGTCGAACAGCTCGCCGTCGGCCGCGATCTCGCTCACGCCCATGACCTCCAAGAGCGAGGCTAGCTTCTTGTGGATCTGGCGGACACCGTCGACCCAGTTGAGGCCGGCGACCGTCGGGTCGATGTTGGTGAACGCGCGCTCGAAGTCATCGATGATGGGCAGGAGGTTGATGACGAGGGCGGCGTTAGCGAAGCGCGCGGTCTCGCTGCGCTCCTCCTCGACGCGGCGCTTGAAGTTCTGATAGTCGGCGGCGGCGCGCTGCCAGTTGCCATAGAACTGCTGCGACTTCGCGCGCTCGTCGTCCAGCAGCGCCTTCAGGGCGTCGACGGTGTCCGGCGTTTCGGCGCCGGCCGGGTCGACGGTCGGTGTGTCTTCTCGCTCGGTCGTCATCTGTTGTTCGTTCTCCGACTACTATCCTTCGTGGCACTCAATTCGCGCGGGCCGCCGTCTCACCCCCGCCGACCCCCGCGCGGGCTGTCTCCTCCGGCGACTCTACGAGAACGCCCGCGCTACGACGTATGAGACCGCGCTCCGGCCCCTATTCCCCACACCCTACTCCCTATTCCCTGCGGCCGGCGGTTCGTCGTAGAAGGTGCTGAGCATCTCGCCCATGAGCTGGCTCAGGAAGCGGACGGTGCTGATGGTGCGCGGGTAGTGCATACGCGTGGGGCCCACGACGGCCATGGCGCCGCCGATGCCGCCGGGCGTGCCGTAGCGGCTGATGACGAGGCTGTAGTCGTGCATGGCGTCCTGCTCGTTCTCGGCGCCGATCATGACGGTCACGCCTTCGCCAGGCGCTTCGGCAAGCGGGATGAACTTCGGCAGGTTGCGGCGTTCGAGGACGTCGAGGAGGTTCAGCATCTTCTCGCTGGTCGCGAACTCGGGCTTCTGCAGCACGGTGCGGACGCCCTCCATCGCGGCCTCGTCAAAGCCGCCCTGGTCGGTCGCGGCGAGGACCTCGCGCACGGCGTTGGCGACGTGCCATTCGAGCTGCGTGAGCTGGACCTGCGAGCGGCTGATCTCGGTAGCGCTGAGCCCGCCGAACGCCTGGTTCAGGTGGTTGCTGATGGCGGTGAGCTGGTCCTGCTCCATGGGCTCCGGGAAGATGAGCACCTGCTGCTTCACGCGCGCCTGCTGCATGACCACGACGAGCAGCGCCGACGTGTCCTGGATGCTGACCAGCTCCACGCGCTTCAGGCGCGACTCGGCGGTGCGGGGCATGGTGACGACGGCGGCGTTCTCGACGGCGCGTGCGAGGACGGCGGCGGCGAGATGCACCCACTCGTCCTCCTCGCGGCCGGCCTGGTGGAACTGGTGGCGGATGGTCTGCTTGGTCTGCGACGGCAGGTCGCGCTCCTCCATGAGGGCCTCGACGTAGTAGCGGTAGCCCTTGTCGGACGGGACGCGGCCGGCCGAGGTGTGGGGATGGGAGATGTAGCCCTCCTCTTCCAGCCGGGCCATCTCGTTGCGGATGGTGGCGGAGGAGAAGGGCAGCTCGAAGCGGCGGACCATCGCCTCCGACCCGACGGGCATGGCGGAGTCGACATACTCGCCGATGATGAGGCTGAGAAGCCGGGCGCGTCGTTCAGTAAGGCTCATTCAGATTCGAATTAGCACTCTCCAGTCCCGAGTGCTAACGCTCAGCGCCAGTGTATCAGCAGTCCGTCAAGGCGATCAAGGAGCCGGATGGCTTCAGGGGCAGGCGGTCGCCGAATCGGTGGGCTGTGGCCATGCTGCGTGGCGGGTCTACTACGAGGACGGCCGGCTGCCGCATCTCGAATCGAAACGATACCGAAGAGGGCTTCGATATACTCACGGGCAGCCCGCAGGATTCGGGCTGGATGGAGTTGGCTTGAATCGCGTCCGCATCGCCGGCCTGGGGCACTACCTCCCCGAAAAGACACTCACCAACCTCGACCTGGAGCGGATGGTCGCGACGTCCGACCAGTGGATCCGCGACCGCACGGGGATCCAGGAGCGGCACATCGCCGCGCCGGACGAGACCTCGAGCAGCCTGGGGCTGAACGCGGCGCGCATGGCCCTCGCGGACGCGCGGATCGACGGGGCGGATATCGACCTGGTCATCGGGGCGACGACGACGCCGGACGGGATGTTCCCGTCGGTGGGGTCGCTGATCCAGGACGGGATCGGGGCGAAGCGCGCGGGGGCGTTCGACGTGAACGCGGCGTGCGTCGGATTCATGTCGGCGCTGGCGACGGCGATGCAGTTCATCGCCACTGGCGCGTACACGCGGGTGCTGGTCGTCGGGACGGAGGTGCTGTCGCGCATCGTGAACTGGGAGGACCGGGGCACGTGCGTACTGTTCGGCGACGGCGCCGGGGCGGTGGTGCTGGAGGCGGCGGAGTTCGGCGGACCGCTGGGGCTGGTGCTGCGGAGCGACGGCTCGAAGAAGGCTTCGCTGTTCGCGGATGGCCCGTGCGGAGCGCGTGACGCGAACGGCGACGGGCCGGCATACCACCTTTGCATGATCAACATGGACGGGCCGGCCATCTTCAAGTTCGCGGTCCAGGCGATGACGCAGGCGGTGCGCGACGCGCTGGCCCAGGCATCGCTGGGGGTCGAAGACATCGATCTGCTGGTGCCGCACCAGGCGAACCTGCGCATCATTCAGGGGACGGCAAAACACCTTGGCGTGCCGGAGGCGAAGGCGATCGTGACCGTGCACAAGTACGGGAACACGTCGTCCGCATCGATCCCGATTGCGTTGAGCGAGGCCCAGAAGGCGAGGCGCCTGGCGGAAGGGGCGCGTCTTGCGCTCTGCGCCTTCGGCGGGGGGCTGGTGTGGGGCTCGATGCTGCTGGAGTACAGTCGCACCGGAGTCGCGCCGATGCAGCGACCTGAGGCGCTGGTGGAAGTGAACGCCGCAGGCTCGTAGCCGCGACGTGGCCAACACGCGAACGGCTGTCAATCTAGTGCAAATTTCCCGTCAATAATCACCTCCAGACGATCCATAGGGTTGTCACCAGGCGACCCGCCGTCCGTATAATGCAGTCTCCCCGCAGCGTTACCGTCCGCCATGTTTGTATCAGCCCGCCTAGTTTGGACTCGGAGATCACTGTATGACAGCGCATCGGATCTGGATCGCTGGCCTGGCCGTACTGATGATGGGCACCCTCGCGGTATCGGGAGCGCTCTTCGTACGCGGCCAGAACGCCGAGGGAGCGGTCGCGAACGACTACGAACTCTACATCGACTGTGATCCCGGAGGCGCCGTCGACGACGCGTGCAGCCCGGCCGCCGGGCCCGTCAGCGTCGATGTGCTGCTGAAGAACACGACCGGCGACGGCGCCCCGCTGATCGCCGCGTACAACTTTAACGTGCGCGTCGACGAGTCGGTCGCCGTGCCGGTGGTGGTGAGTCCGTGCGTGGCGCCGAAGCTGAACTGCAACCCGGACTTCGCCGAAGTACAGGGCGGCATCAACTGGTCCTGCAACCCGGTGCTCGCCGACCACCTGCCCGACGACCCCGCCATCGCCACCTCGTTCCTGTCGTGCATCAACGAGGCCGACGCAAACGCGCTCGCCGACGGGGCCTCGGTAAAGCTGGCCGATGTGGACTACAACTACAACGGCGGCAACACGCTCGTGGAGATCCACGACGTCAACATCTACGACGAGACGGGGACGGAGCTCGTGAGCTGCAACCCGGTGGTGACGCAGGAGGGCGACTGCTTCAACGCGACGCTGAGCGCCGCTCCGCCGACGGACACGCCGATACCGACGAGCACCAACACCCCGCTCCCGACGAGCACCAACACCCCGCTCCCGACCAGCACCAACACGCCTGGTCCGACGAGCACCAACACGCCGCTCCCGACGAGCACCAACACACCGCTCCCGACGAGCACCAACACGCCGCTCCCGACGAGCACGAACACGCCGGAGCCCACCGCGACGGACACGCCGGTGCCGACGAGCACCAACACACCGCTCCCGACGAGCACGAATACGCCGCTCCCGACGAGCACGAATACGCCGCTCCCGACGAGCACCAACACGCCGGAGCCCACCACCACGGACACCCCGGTCCCGACCAGCACCAACACACCGCTCCCGACGAGCACCAACACGCCGGAGCCCACCACCACGGACACCCCGGTCCCGA